>Ga0307379_10004665_pt1 | contig 19468 bp, 16 predicted proteins | sample UN2MG_FD_202237 | JGI IMG/M metagenome (GOLD analysis project Ga0307379, IMG submission 202237) | Soil microbial communities from Risofladan, Vaasa, Finland - UN-2 | ecosystem: Environmental > Terrestrial > Soil > Coastal area > Acid sulfate soil | place: Finland: Risofladan, Vaasa | collected... | reverse complement strand
CGGCTGTCTGCGCCTTCGTCCTGGTCCAGTGGCTGTTCTTCTCACGGCTGCGCCTGCCGGAGCGGCTGCAGCCGGCGGCGGGCGGCGCGTGCGGCCTGATGAGCGGGCTGGTGCAGGGCTCTTTCGGCATGGGCGGGCCGTTCTTTCTCCTGTATTTCGGCAATGTCGAGAAGCGCTCGGAAGTGATCCGCGACACGATCATCGCCGTCTTCGTGGTCGCCAATGTACTGCGCGCGCCCGTTGCGTTCGCCACGGCACAGTTCACGCCCGACGTGCTGTGGCTGGCGCTCTACACGACTCCGTTGTTCGTGGCGGCGATGGTGGCCGGAGCAAAGCTGACGAAAAGAGTGGATGCGGGGCTCTTCCGCTATCTCGTGGTGGGAATTCTGTTTCTGGCGGCGGTGCAGCTGGCCTTCCAGTAATTCAAGCCGGGCGCAAGGTGGAGTGGATCTGGAAGGCATTCGATTTGATCAGGACCCAGATTTCGGTTCCTTCAGCCAGCAGGAGTTCGGTGGCCGCGCCGTGGGTCAGCTCGACGATGAGCTCGCAGCCGATGTCGACGTGAACCAGGATGAGGCTGCCGACGTTGGCAAAGCCGGCCACTCTGCCCCTCAGCACGTTGCGCGTGCTGATCTTGCCCGGTTGCCCGCGCGAGATGATGATTTCGTTCGCTCTGATGGCGAGGCCGATTTCGGCTCCCGGCGGTGCGTCGACCAGGGCCACCTTGAATGTCGCCTCTCCGACGCTGACGACGCTGTAACCGTACTCAGGCAGGTTGGCGTCCACCGTCCCCGCCAGGACGTTGTTTACACCTTCCCTGGTGAATATCCCATAAACCTCGGGCAAATCGATGATTTCCCGGTAGGGGCCCGCGGCAACGATCCTGCCGCCGTGCAGGACGGCTATGTGAGAGGCGATGCTGGTGACTTCGGTGGGGTCGTGGCTGACGTAGAGCGCGGGCAAATTGAAGTGTGAGATGGCGAGCTTGAGGTAGGGGAGGATGCGCCACTTCAGCCGCCCGTCGACCGAAGCGAGCGGCTCGTCGAATAGCAGCAGCCTGGGCGAGGCCAGCAGCGCTCTGCCGAGAGCAACACGCTGGGCCTCGCCGCCGGAGAGGGTGGCGGGATAGCGATCAAGCAACGAGCCGATTTCCAGGACCTCGGCGACCTCGTTCAGCTCGATCGTCCTCGGCCGGCCGCGCACGCGCCGGTAACCGTAAAGGAGGTTCTCGCGCACCGTGCGGTGTGGAAAGAGCAAACCTTCCTGTGGGACGAGCCCGAAACCGCGGCGTTCCGCAGGTGTGTCGATTCCCGCAGCGCTGTCGAAGAGAACCTCGCCGTCGATCGAGATTCTGCCCGAGTCGGGCCTGAGGAGACCGGCGACGATATTGAGCAGGGTACTTTTGCCGGCACCCGACGGGCCGAAGACGGCCACCGGTTCGCCCGGAAGATTAATTTCAACGTCGAGGTGGAAGTCGGCGAGGCGTTTCCTGGCGGTAATTTCGATCACGTTCTTGCCCTGCGCTTCTTCCTGGTCAGCAGTTGAGAGATCACCAGAGCACCGATGGAAAGAGCGATCGAGATGACGAGCAGGAACATCGCCTTTTGCTCGCCGCCCGGCGTGTTGATTGCCGAGTAAACCGCCAGCGGAATAGTCTGGGTTTGTCCGGGGATGTTGCCTGCAAGTACGATTGTGGCGCCGAACTCACCGAGGCAGCGCGCGAAGCCAAGCAAAGAGCCGGCGAGAATCCCCGGTGCCGCCAGAGGCAGGGTGACGGAGAAGAAAGTGTCCCATGGGCTGGCCCCAAGCGTGCGCGACGCGCCCTCGAGGCGCCTGTCGACCGACTCGAACGAGAGCTGGACGGCGCGGACCACCAGCGGAAAGGCCAGGACGCCCGCCGCGACCGCGGCCCCGATCCATGTAAAGGCGATGTCGAATCCGAGTGTCGAGTGGAGCCATCCGCCGACAAGACCGCCGCGGCCCAGCAGCAACAGGAGCAGGTAGCCGGTTATGATCGGGGGCAGGACGAGCGGAGCGGTGACCAGAGTTTCGATCAGCAGCCGGCCGCGCAGCCTGGGGCGCGACAGCAACCAGGCGACGGCTATCGCGGGTGGAATGATGAACAGGGTGGCAATAAACGCCACCTGGAACGAAAGAAAAACAGGTGCCCATTCAGCGGCGTTCAGCATATGTTTTATCGGGACGGTGTGGTGAAACCGTATTCGCCAAGGATAGCACGGCCTTCGGCCGAAGTAATGAATTCCAGGAATTGCCGGCCTGCGGCCCCCGCAGGATCGCCGATCGCAGCCGCCTGGTAGATGATCGGCGCGTGTAAGACTTCAGGGACCTCGAGAGCGATACGAATCCCTTCGACTATCCGAGCGTCAGTCCGGTAGACCAGAGCGGCCTCCGTTTCGCGAGAGGTGACATAGGCAAGCGCGGCGCGCACTTCGATGGCCGGAATCAGTTTATCCTTTAGTTGGTCGTAGATTCCCGCCGACCGCAGAGCCTCGACGGCATATTTACCGGCTGGTGAATGAGATGGATCGGCAATGGCGATTTTGTAGAAATCCGGAGACAACAGATCGTCGAGATTATCAAGATCGAGAGCCGCGTCTGACCTGATAACCACGACCAACCCGTTGCCGGCGAAAACAACCACGTCCTCAGCGCGGGAGTTCCCGGCTTTGACCACTTCGCTCATCCAGTCGGTATTGGCGGACAAGAAAACATCGGCGGGAGCGCCGGCGATTATCTGTTGCGCCAGCATCCCCGAGCTGGCGAGGTTGGTCGCAACCGCTATACCTGTGTTCTCTTCGAAGCGCGCAGCCAACTCCCCGACCACGTCAGTAAGGCTGGCTGCGGCGTAGATGGTGATGCTCTCACGCATTTCGGCGTCCGGAGCGCCACAACTTAGCAATGACAATGTCGAACATAACAGCGTGAAAAGCAGAGTTTTGCGCATACCCCTTCCCCCGTTGAGGCTGGCAGAATCCTGACAAGCAATTCCTTCGATGTCAACCGGCCAAGTGCAGAAACAGTAAATTCATTTACTGATAGATAGCAAGCGGAGACTGTTTGCGATGACGGCGAGTGAGACACCCATGTCGGCGACAATCGCCATCCACAGCCCTGCCAGGCCGGCCACGGCGAGAGCCAGGAACAGCAGCTTGATCGCAATCGAGAGGAAGATGTTTTGCCGCACCACCCTCATTGTGCGCCGGCTTTGGGCGATGGTGAAAGGAATCTTGCGCAGGTCGTCGGCCATCAAGGCAATGTCGGCGGTTTCCAGAGCAATGTCGGTTCCGGCGGCGCCCATGGCAACGCCGACGTCGGCGGCGGCCAGAGCGGGCGCGTCATTCACACCATCGCCGACCATCATCACCACCTTGCCCTCGCTGCGCCAATGGTTCAGCCGCTCAAGTTTATCTTTCGGGAGCAGCTCCGCCGCGACGTCATCGATACCGATTTCCCGCGCAACGGCCTCCGCCGTCGAAAGGTTGTCGCCGGTGAGGATCGCGGATGTCAGCGAGCCGAAAGTTCTCAGACCGGCAATCGCGTCGGAGGCTTCCTCGCGGATGGAGTCGCTGAGGAATATCGCTCCCGCGACCTCTCGACCCCGCGCCACACAGACCAGCGTTTGCCCGGCTTGCAGGTCGGAGGCCGGGCATCTGTTGCCCTCGCTATGGTCGCAGATCCCTCGTTCCGTGAAGAAACGATGGCTGCCGACCAGGACGGTCTCGCCGCCGATGCGGCCCTCGACCCCTTTGCCAGGCACGGCCCTGACTTCCTCCGGGACGGCGAGATCGAGCCCTTGCTCCCTGGCCGCGCCGACGATAGCCCGGGCGAGAGGATGCTCCGAGTAGCGCTCAAGGGAGGCGGCCAGGCTTAGAACTTCTTCCGGGGTGGCATGGTTCAGCACCACTATCCGCGCCACCTTTGGCACGCCGTTAGTCAGCGTGCCGGTCTTGTCGAAGGCGACCAGGTCGACTTCCGCCGCTCTCTCCAGAAAAGTGCCGCCCTTGATCAACACCCCTGCTCTGGCCGCGGCGGTGAGGCCGGAAACGATTCCTACGGGCGTAGCGATGACCAGGGCGCAGGGGCAGGCGATAACAAGCAGAACAAGCGCTCGGTAGAACCAAATATCCCAGGTGCCGAGGAAGAGGGGAGGAAGGATGGCGACGACCGCGGCAATGGCGACCGCGGCCGGCGTGTAGAAGCGGGCGAAACGGTCGACGAAGCGCTCTGTCGGCGCCCTCCCCGCTTGAGCCTCACGCACGAGACGGACGATGCGGGCGATGGTGCTGTCCTCCTCGAGGCTGGTGACTCCGACCTCGAGCGTCCCCTCTCCGTTGATCGAGCCTGCATAGACGTCGGCTCCCTTTTCGATGAGGACCGGCAGCGATTCACCGGTGATTTGCGACTGGTCGACGCTCGAGCTGCCGCCCTTGACAGTCCCGTCGAGCGGAATGCGCGCTCCGGGTTTGACGATCAGCGTTTCTCCGATGCGGACCTCGCCGACAGGCAGTTCCACCTCGTCGCCGTTTCGCTGGACCAGTGCGGTTTGAGGGGCGAGTTCCATCAGCTGTTCCACAGCGCGCCGCGCGCGATCCATGCTGCGCGACTCCAACAGGTTTGCGAGCGAGAAGAGGAAGACGACTGTGGCCGCCTCCAGCCAGTCGCCGAGGAAGACCGCGCCCAGGACTGCGATCGTCATCAGAGCGTTCATGTCCAGCGAGAGCCGCAGCGTCGCCAGCAAGCCCTTGCGCGCGAAGCCGTATCCGCCCGTGATGATCGCGATGGCGTAGAGAGGAATATAGAACAAAGATTGGACACCGGAGAACTGCAACGCCGCGCCGAAGCAAAGCAGCGCGAGCGGCAAAATGTCCAGAATTCTTTTTACTATGCCGAGAAAATTGTCGTTTCGAGCGTCTTTAGTAGCATCGTCCAAGAGCGGCTCATAGCCGAGACTGCGCACTTCGGCGGCTACCCTGTTTCGGTCAAATTCCGGTCCCGAACCCTCCGCTCGCAATGTCCTGTCGACAATACTGACACTGACCCTTTTGACTCCCGGCAGCCGGGAAACCGCCTTCTCGATTTTGCTTGCACAGTCGGCACAGTCGATCCCTTCGACGGCGAAACTACAGACCGGCGCGTTTTGCGGAGAATCAGTTTTAGGCCGCATTAAACCTGCTCCATTACGTGCTCCAGGCCTGCTTTGAGAATCTGTTCTATGTGTTCGTCGTCGAGCCGGTAGTAGGACATCCTGCCCTCGCTGCGGTAGGTGATCAAACGCAACAGCCTGAGCGTCTTGAGTTGGTGGGAAACCGCCGAGTCGGTCGTGCCGGCAATCCGGGATAGCTGTCCCACGGAGAGCTCACTGGCGGCTAGCAGAGCCGAAATTATACGCAGGCGCGTCCGATCCGCGAAAGCGGAATAGAAATCGGCAAGCCTTTCGGTGTTTTCGTCGCTCGGGAGGCCGACCAGGGCTGCTTTTAACCGCTTTCTACGGGAGTTGTTTTTGTCCTGTTTTGCTTGCATATAAGACCTTCGTATCTGAGCAATTGTTCATATATAAATCTTTTTTGAGGCGCTGTCAATCTCTTTAATTACTTGAATGTTGGGCATTTAACGCCGAGCGGCGGTAGTCAGGCAGGATGGCTGCCAGAGTACCGATTATGATAAAAAATGTTGCATTTCTCATCATATCAGCCGAAATGCGCTGATAGTAATGTCTATATATTCAACGTACAGCCCGAAAATAGCGATTAATAATTCAACAGATAAGAGAATCTAGCTTTGCGCAACGTTGGCTAGTGAAAAGGTAAGTCTATTGTATTCAACGTGATAGCTGTGCTGACGTTGGCGCAGATCAATTGATATTCCTGGCACGAATTCTGCTCTTAGTACGCTCGGTGAGTTGGCTACCAAGAGTGCAGAAAGGAAGCCGACGAATGAAGGTGAGCTGAAATGACTGTCATCCTTTTGGTGTTAATGGTTTCTGCGGTGCTGGCGTTGGAGTACTTCCTTCATTTAAGGAAGAAGTCTGAACCCTCAAAACAACAGATAGCCAAGCTGACAATCATCGCTAAAGTCGAGGGCATATCGATGCCGCAGGGCATTTCTTACCACCCGCTTCATACCTGGGTGCGAGAGATCGACGCCCAGACGGTTGTAGTAGGTCTCGATGACTTCGCAAGGCGGCTGATCGGCCGGATTGATAAGGCGACGCTGCCGATGACGAATGTCGAGCTCGATGTGGGCCAGGGAGCAACGTACCTGCGAAGCGGCAGGAGGATGGTGCCGATAGCCAATCCGGTCGAGGGAGAGATTGTAGAGGTCAACGAATTGCTGCACGACGACCCGGATTTGGTTCAACTGGATCCGTACGGGAAGGGTTGGCTCTACAAGGTTCGCTCCTGGCGCCTGGCCGAGCAGCTTAGCGGTCTGTTGGGTGGCAGCGTCGCGAGACAGTGGATGGAGTTGTCGATGCGGCGTTTGCGAAGCGCGTTCGGCGGTGAGCTGGCCGTAATGGCGCAAGATGGCGGCGAACTGATGGACGATATCGGTTCGGGTTTGGCGCCTGAGCGCTGGGTCCGTCTTATCCGCGATCATCTGGGTACCGAGTCTGTGGAATGTGAATAGAGACCGGGGTGTTTCCGGCCCTGCTGGTGAGGAGGAGCGAAAATGGTTGGGATCCTGTTTGCTGCAACGGTAGCTATCGTCGTAATAGCCGAGTGGATCGCCATCCGCAAACGCCGTAGCGCAGACATAAAGGTTACAGCCGAGCCGCATGAGCTGGCAGGCGATGGAGTTTTAATTTCCGACGGTCTGTTCTATTCGCCTGGCCATAACTGGTCGGCGCTCGATGCCGGGGGAACATTAGCCGTCGGTGCCGATGACCTGCTGCTCAAGCTTGCCGGCCGGATCGACGATGTCATTCTGCCGGAGATCGGGAGAGAAGTGGACAAGGGCGAGCCTTTATTCGCTCTTAAGATGGGGAGGCGTTCGCTTTCCGTTCCCTCACCGGTAAAGGGGACTGTCGAGGCTGTGAACCACGACGTTGTCGGCAGCCCGGCGATGCTCTCCTTGATCGGCGCAGGCTGGGCTGTCCGAGTGAAACCGGCGGCACTCGCTGAAGATCTGGCGGGAATGAGCATCGGCGCGCAGGCGCGCATCTTGTTCGAAAGCGAAATTGTCAGGCTGCGAGATTTCTTCGCTGGCCTGTCGCTTGAATTCTCCGGTGCTGGTGCCACTCTCCAGGACGGCGGCATGCCCGTCGAGGGAGTCTTGGCCCGCATGGACGAGGAATCCTTGAGGCGTTTTGAGAAGGACTTCCTCGAAGTCAGTTAATCCCTGCTAATCCCTGTTTTTCGCGCGCAGGAGGATTGCGGAGAGCAATAAGCACAATATGGTGGTAAAAACGCGAATTTTGACCAATTGGAGATAAACGATGGTTGCATTCTCAGTCATTATCACGATTGTCGTCGTACTAATAACCGACCATTTCTTACAACACCACAGCCGTCGCGTGGCCGGGCTAAAGGCCCTGCCAAAGCTGCCCAGGGTATCGGTTTGATGAGTTGCTCATGCGATTCGGCGACAGGTTTTATCAGCGTTGCAAAGGCAACTATATGCGACGTGGGATCGCTATCCCATGTTGGAAGGAGATAGAGATGACATTGTTATTAACGATCGGAATAGTCATCGCGGCAATGACTGTCGAGTATCTCCGTTCTCGAGAAGGGTACGCGAAGAAATAATTTTGCGGGCGGCCCCGAAGCTGTGGTGATCTTCGCACCCGGTTCGGCGGCGGCTCAGATATAGAAGTCAGCAAATCAGTAAGGAGAAGATCTGATGGACAGGAGAAAATTTTTAATGACGGTCGGTGCTGCGGGCGGCAGCGCCCTGGTATCCGGATCAGTCCAGGGGGCCCAAGTTGCCGAGAGCGAGGAGTTCAACGCTGTGCTTGTGGACACCACGCTCTGCGTCGGCTGCAGAAGCTGCGAGGAAGCCTGTGCAGAGGCGCACGGGCTGCCGGCCCCCGACGTATTTGATGAATCGGTATTCGAAAACGAGCGGACGACGACTACCGAGCAATGGACAGTCGTCAACCGCTACGGAGGGGATGAGAGCGAGCTGTTCGCCAAGAAGCAGTGCATGCACTGTGCCCAGCCTGCTTGTGCTGCTGCTTGTCTTACCAAGGCGATGCTGAAGACCGAGGAGGGCCCGGTCATCTGGCGAGCTGAAAAGTGCATGGGTTGCAGGTATTGCATGGTGTCGTGCCCATTCGACATCCCGAAATTCGAATTCAACAGTCCGGTCCCGACTATCCAGAAATGCAACCAGTGCTGGGATCGGCTCCAGGAAAACGAGCATCCTGCCTGCGTCGACAACTGCCCGGAGGGGACGCTGCTTTTCGGCAAGAAGCGCCAGCTTCTGGAGGTCGCGAGGACGAGGATTGCTGAGGATCCCCTCAATTACGTCCACCACATCTATGGCGAGCGCGAGGTGGGCGGCACCGGAGTCCTCTACCTGGCTTCAGTGCCGTTCGAGCAGCTCGGATTCAAAACGGACCTGGGAAACACGGCTTTCCCCGAGTATACAAAGGGATTCCTCTACAGCGTTCCGTTTATCCTCCTGCTATGGCCTGCGATCCTGCTGGGGATGAGCAAGTCAAGGGAGCGCAACTCCGGAACAGATCGGGAGGAGGAGTGACATGGCCGACTTTACTGGAACCACAAGTCTGCTTGAGCAGAGACAGGGCGGATTGTTCAGGTTCATCCTAGGTGAGTTGAAGCCGAAGGGCCGAATACTCACCCCCTTTAACCTCATCTCGATACCGGTGATTCTCCTGGGGCTGGTCCTGATCGCGTTGCGCTTCGCTTTTGGCTTGGGAATGGCCACCAACCTCTCGCAAGATTTCCCCTGGGGTATCTGGATCGGATTCGACGTGATGACTGGTGTCGCACTTGCCGGAGGCGCATACGTTCTGACATTCCTGGTCTACATCCTCGGCATCGAGAAGTACCGCCCGATTGTCAGGGCGACGATACTCAACGGACTGCTCGCCTACATGTTTTATGCGGGCTGCCTGCTGATTGACTGCGGCCGCCCCTGGAACGCGTTCAATCCGTTCATCGGCAATTCGTTCGGTGTAAGCTCGATCATGTTCCTGATTGCATGGCATTTCATGCTCTACATGGTTGCCTGCCTCGTCGAGTTCGCGCCCACGATCGCCGAATGGCTGGGTAAGGAGAGGATCAGAAAACTCCTCAGCGCAATGACCCTTGGCGCCGTAATCATCGGCATCACCCTGTCCACGCTGCATCAGTCCGGCCTTGGTGCGCTATTCCTGATGGCAAAAGGCAAACTCCACCCCCTCTGGTATACGGAATTCCTGCCGATTCTCTTCTTTGTCTCCAGCATCTTCGCCGGCCTCTCGATGGTGGTCTTTGAGGGCAGCATCAGCCATAAGATATTCAGCAATCGTTTGGGGCCGGAGCAGAGGTCGTCGCACGACGGCATCGTCCGCGGCCTGGCCAAGATCTGCGCCGGAACGATGTTTGTCTACCTGGCCATGGTAGCGCTGGTATTTATTCACAACCAGAGCTGGACTTACATCGGCACCCCAATGGGCCAGTGGTGGCTGGTAGAGATAATCGGCTTCGTCCTGATCCCGATGATGCTGTTCGTCAGGGGTTATCGCCACAGAAGTACTCTGCTGATGCGCATCGCTTCGGCCATGGCTCTGATAGGAATAATTCTGAACAGGCTCAACGTGTCGGTCATCGCCTTCAAGTGGGACGCACCGGTGCACTACATTCCGTCCTGGATCGAGATTGAAATTACGCTAGCAATCATCTTCATCGAGATCTGGATATTCAGGTGGGTTGTCAACAGAATGCCGGTCTTGAATAACCTCTCTCAGCCTGCCTCCAATCCGAACCGGCAGAGCGGCGCAAACAATGTTGCTGCGAAGGAGTCAGTGTGATGGACGGTCTCAGTTTTGTAGATATTTTCGAAACCAAAGGCATTGAGTACGTGCTCGTGCTGGCTTTCCTGGTGGCCTTCATGTTGTTCATCAAATTTCTCAACACTACTCCAAGGAAGGTAGCCGCGGCGGCTGCCCTCCAGCCGCATAAAGAGGGCTTTGCAATCGCTAACGACGTTTATCTGGCTCCGGGGCACAGCTGGGTGACAGTTGGAAGCGGGGGAATGATCAGCGTCGGCATCAATGAATTCCTCAGCCGCCTGGTCGGCAAAGTCGACAAGGTCGAAATACCTGTGCGCGGCGCGGAAATCAAGCGAGGAGAACCACTGTTCACGCTCTACCAGTCCGGCAGAAAACTGGTTGTGCCTTCGCCGATGACCGGCACTGTCAGCAAAGTCAACAGCGATCTGCTGAGTGATACGTCGCACCTCGAGATGCTTCCTGACGAGTGGATGTTGAATTTGAAGCCAACGGCGCTCGCTTGGGAGCTGAGCTCGCTGCGAGTCGGCCGCAGCGCCAGCAGTTGGATCTCAAACGAGCTGGAAAGGCTGCGTGATTTTCTCGCATCTCATTACGGGCAGCCGTCACTGGCGGGAGAGACACTCTATGACGGAGGGCTGACGACCGTCGGTTCGCTGGCTCAGCTGGAAGACGAGGCATGGGCCTGCCTCATTCACGAGTTCATCAATCCAGATCAGGGTCAGAAGTGCAACAATTGCGGTTCTGAGTAGGCGGCTACGACCAGTATAGAGATTTTTCTCAACGAAGTCGCGCGCGGGATTTCCGGCAGGAGCTTGTCCTCACAAACGGACAAGCTCCTTTGCTGGAGACAGTGGTATAATCCCGTGAGCATCCACTAAAGTGATCTTCTATACCGCAGGACGGTCGATGAGAAAGCCTAAAATCAAGCTTGGGTTCAAGCTGGTCCTTTACCTCTCCGGCAGCATGGTCGTCATCTTTGGCGCCCTGACTTTGCTGACAAGCGCGATGCACCGCCAGCATCTCGAAGATTACGTTATCGACAGCGCTTTACGGATATCCGACACGATCAAGAACAGCACTCATCATGACATGCTGCACAGCAGTCCCGACGAGGAGAATGCGCAGCATATCAATCGGATCATCAACTCCATCGGCAGTCAAAAGGGAATCGAGAGAATAAGGATTTTCAGCAAAGAGGGTCGGATACTCTATTCCACCGATGCTGCCGAAGTGAGCACCCTCGTCGATAAAAAGGCCGAGTCCTGCTTTATCTGCCACAAGAGCGACGAGCCGTTGACCAAGCTGGACAAGGACCAGCGCTGGCGGATATTCCGGAGCGCCGATGGACACCGAGTTCTTGGTCTGATCAATCCCATCGAGAACGAGGAGAGCTGTATTTCGGACAACTGCCACAGCCACTCGCGCAACGCCCCCCTTCTCGGTGTCCTGGACGTAAACATGTCGCTGCGGGAGACGGATGCTCTGATCGCCGACGATCTGATGACCTACCTGCTCGCCTACCTGATAACCATGGTGGTGGTGGCCCTTGCCTGCGGTGCGTTCATCGTCGTGATGGTTCACAATCCGGTAAAGAAGTTGATCGAGGGAACGCGTAAGGTTGCGCAGGGGGAGTTGAGCCACAAGCTGGAGGTTCGCCACTCCGACGAGATCGGGGAGTTGGCGAATTCCTTCAATCGCATGACCGCCGACCTCAAGGACGCGCGCGATGAGATTACCAACTGGGCCAAGACTTTGGAGAAGCGGGTGACCGAGAAAACCGAAGAGTTGAGGCGCGCACAAGAGAACATCATTCGCATCGAGAAGATGGCCTCATTGGGGAAGCTTTCGGCAATTGTCGCCCACGAGATCAACAATCCACTGATGGGTGTGTTGACCTATACCAAGTTGCTGCGCAAGCGGATATTCAAGAGAATCGAAGACGTCCCGGAGGGCCAGGAGCACGACTTCGAGGACTGCCTGAAGTATACGGCGATCATCGAAAGCGAGACTTCGCGCGCCGGCGAGATAGTCAAGAACCTTCTGCTCTTTTCCAAACAAGCGACAATTCAGCTCCAGCCAAACGACTTTAATGATCTTATCGAGCGCAGCATCATGCTGGTCAAGCATCAAATGGAGCTGAATTCGATTGAGTGTGTGACCGTTTTAGATGCCGATCTGCCCCCGGTAAAATGCGATAGCGGTCAGCTTCAGCAGGTGGTGGTAGCGCTGCTTGTAAATGCGATCGAAGCGATAGGAGAAGGTGGCACGATCAAGGTGACGAGCGCATACCAGCGTGCTCGAGATTCGGCATTGCTGAAGATTTCCGACACGGGTATCGGTATGGACAGCGAAACAGAGAAGCACATATTCGAGCCCTTCTTTTCCACCAAGAAGCAAGGTACTGGAACGGGGCTCGGACTGGCAGTGGTTTATGGGATAATCGAGCGTCACCATGGCAAGGTCAGGGTCGAGACGGCACGAGGCGAAGGGACCACTTTCATCATCGAGCTCCATATTGATCCTCCTCAGCCGGTCGACGAGATCGACCTGCCGCAGAGTTCACATCCGGAACGCCTTTAAGGGGGAAGAGAGTTATGGAGTCCGGTGAGATAAGAATCCTGGTGGTCGATGACGAGATGGTAGTGCGCGATTCCCTCGCCTCCTGGTTCGAGGAGGAGGGTTACGAGGTCGGGACCGCCGCGAGCGGCAAGGAAGCGCTGCAGCGAATGCAGGAGGGCAGCTGGGACATCGGCCTGCTCGATATCAAGATGCCGGGGATGGACGGTCTGGAATTGCAGCGTAAGATGAAGGAAATCGATCCGGCGGTTCAGATCATCATCATGACCGCTTATGCCTCGGTTCAGACCGCGGTGGATGCTCTGAAGGACGGCGCCTACGACTATATCGTCAAGCCGTTCGATCCCGACCAGCTGGTTCACATAATTCGCAATGCAACCGAGCACAAGAAGCTGTCCGCCGACAGCGAGCGCCTGCGCCGCAAGGTGGACGAGGAGACCGAAGAGCAGACGGTGATCGGCGAGAGCGCGCAGATGCGGCGCGTGATGGAGCTGGTACGCCAAGTGGCGCGCACCGACAGTACGGTGCTGATCCTGGGCGAGAGCGGTACGGGCAAGGAGTTGATTGCGCGGGCGATTCACAATCACAGCCCTCGGCGCTACATGCCGATCGTGACCGTCAACTGCGGCGCGCTGCCGGAGGGCATTCTCGAGAGCGAGCTTTTCGGCCACGAAAAGGGGGCGTTCACCGGGGCGCAGTATAAGCGCAAGGGCAAATTCGAGCTGGCCGACGGCGGCACCATTTTTCTCGACGAGATCAGTGACATCAGCAGCAAAACCCAGAGCGACCTGTTGCGGGTGTTGGAGGAGAAGAAGATTACCCGCGTGGGAGGGAACCGGGAAATTGTTGTGGATTTCCGTGTTATCGCAGCGACCAACAGGGATCTGGCCGGCTCTGTCAAAGAGGGCAGATTCCGTCAGGATCTTTATTACAGGCTTAACGTCTTCTCAATTGAATTAGCCCCTCTGCGCGAGCGCCCCGAGGACATCCTTCCGATCGCCAGGCATTTTCTGAAGAAATTCAACCTGGCCATGGGCCGTCAGGTCAAAGGCTTCACTCCTGATACGGAGAGAAAGCTGATAGCGCATGACTGGCCCGGAAACGTGCGAGAGCTGGAGAATGCCATTGAGCGCGCCTATGTGGTGAGCGAAGCCGACCTTATCGGGGCTTACTGCCTGCCTTTCAGCGACGAGGCGGGGATATCCGGCAACAAAGTGGAATCGCTCACAGAGGTTGAGAAGAAGCATATCGAGAAGGCGCTGCTGAAAACGGGATGGAACATAAGCCGGGCGGCAAAGTTGCTGGAGATTGACAGGGTAACTCTCTACAACAAGATAAAGAAGTTTGATCTGCAGCGACCCGAATAGCGATGAATGTAATCGACTTCATCGAAATCGGCCCTGTTCCAGCCGGGCTTTTTCGGGAGTTGGCTCGGGCTGTTGCCGAAGAGGTCGGTGTCGCCTGGCGTGCGATGGAACACCCGCTGGATCCCGAATATGCTCTGATCCCGAACCGCGTTCAGTATAACTCCACCGAGATCGTCACCGATCTCATCGACATGAAGCCGAAGGATTCCTTGCGAATCATGGGTATTACCGAGGTCGATCTCTGCATACCGATCCTCACCTTCGTCTTCGGGGAGGCACAACTCGGCTGCTGCGCGGCCGTCGCTTCACTGCACCGCCTGCACCAGGAATTCTATGGCCTCCCGCCCGATCCCCGACTGCTTTTCGAACGGGCCGTAAAGGAGATTCTGCACGAGTTGGGACACACCTTCGGCCTGCGTCACTGCCCGGATTACAGTTGCGTGATGCACTCCTCGACGATCGTTGACGAAATCGACCTCAAGGGCGACACCTACTGCTCCCCTTGCAGGCAATCGGTGGAAGCCTGTAAAGCAAAACGGTCAGCCGCATCCTCTTGAGATAGTGTTAGTTACAGTCTTGCTCTGCTGAGAGCGTCGAGCACCGCATTGCTCAGCGCAGCCACCAGCCGGCGTTCGGACAGGCGGGTGCGCGATTCCCTGATCTCCGAGAGGGCTTCCGCCGGCTTCAGGGGACTGCGGTGGGCGCGGCTGTGGGTCAACGCCTCGAAGAAATCGCAGAGTCCGATAATCCTGGCAAACTGGTGAATCTCTGATGCGCCCAGGTAGTTGGGATACCCCAGGCCGTCGTCGCGCTCGTGTTCCTGCAGGATGATATCGGCGATGAGCTGAGGACTGTTTGTCTGGCGGAGGATCAAATCGTGGCCGATTTGGGGATGTTGCTTGATCATCTTGAAATCCAGGCGATCGAAACGGTCTTCCGAGTGAAGCAGTTCCTCGCCACAATGCAGGTGCCCGACGTCGTGCAGCAGCGCGGTCGTCCCGAGCATGTTTAGATCGGCTTCAGGCAGATTGAGCCGGCGGCCCGTCGCGATGGCCAGGGTTGCAACGTTTACCAGGTGAGTTTCCAGGTCGTATGCCCCAGCTTCGCCGAGGACAAGCTTGAGAACCGAGACGTCTTCTGCCAATCGCCGGTTGATCGTCTCGCTCAATTCCTGGATGGGGCCGATGTCGACGGACTCCAGCCGGCGCAGGCGCTCCAGCACATCCTTGATCAACCAGACCGCGAAGTTGTAGAGCATATCGTTGGTTACCGGCTCGGCGACCTGCTCACCTTTCGCCTTGTCGATTCCCTGCTTCGCTTCCTCTGCGCGTGCGGTGGATTGAGCGAGGTAATCTTTCCTGTAGGTCTCCAGTCCCGTGTGGAAGAATGCTCTGGGTGCCGGTTCTTCTTCCGGCTCGGCTTCGTCCTGCATTTCAACTCCGATCGAAGACGCGCCGTTCTCTTTCTCTTCGCCTGATTGTTCGGCGGCTTCAGGCACTTCCTCGGCAGTTGCTACGTCGGCCACTTCCGGTCTGGAAGAAATATCATCACCCTTGGTTTCTACCCCGGCTTCACCTTCCTCGAATTCCGCTTCGGGCTCAGCCTCGGCCTTGGCTTGCTTATCCTCCGGCGGCTGCCAGGCTTGCCGGGGTGGAGGGGATTTCTTTGCTCCGTCGATTATTCGCAGGCCCAGAGGATTATCCGACATGCCGGCCAAACCTCTTCCCTCAGCAATCGCTGATGCACGGAGAAATCTTTGCTCATCCAATGAGAATCGCCTGAAGAATGGCAGAACCTTATCGCGAAGGAGTTGCTCATCGACAAATCGTTTACCGGTTTCGTATCCGAACTGGAGGGCGAGGTCGCAGATCATCATCAGGCGGGCAAGGTTGCCATCCGCCTCCGCAACAGCAGCCCTGATTGCATTGCCGGTGATTATCCGTTTTCCGGCTCCGCTCAGCCGCAAGCGGTGTCTGATGATCTCCACTGCTTCTTCGTCGGCGGGGGGATTGAGCACATGCCTTGAAACGGGCGCCGAGCGTCGAGGTTCGAGGTGAGCGGGTATGCTCTTGCCGGTGAAGACAACTGTCAGTGGCAGTGTTTTTTCGGCACAGATTTCATGCAAACGCAGAATCTGCCTCACCGCGTCGTCGTCATCGATCAGGTCGGCGTCGTCTATGGCAATCACCATCGGCTTGCCGGCCCATTCATCGGAGAGAGTGAGCCTTTCCAAACAGCGAGCAAGACTGTCGGCCAGGTTGTCAGCGCTCTTTTCGCACGCAAGAGCCGTGAAGAATCGCCGCTCATCGACCAGGAACCGGCCGGGGATCAACCTGAGGCCGGCTTCTCCTGCCAGGGTGGATTTCAGCCCGTAGAGAAGAGTGGATTTGCCGCAGCCTTCGGGGCCGGTGATCCAATGGGATGATGATTCCAGGCGCGAAGAGACTGAAATGGTACGGTAAATTTCGCTGAAATTCTTCGTAAACAGCACCATATCCTGCACGAATCCCGTGCTGAAAGGCTTTCGTTTCAGGTTCCAATAGCGCTGGTACATGATCCGGGGTATACACCTCCATTTATCTTATCGGCAACCGATTTACTTTACTTTAGCTCTTTGAGTCGAAAAAGCAGGATTAAATTCTTTCAGCAATCATGCTAGGATTTCTTGGACGAGGCAGCCGTCCAGTTTTTCCGCTGTTTACAGTGACGGCTGAACATCGCTCATGCCGCTATATTATTCGATATGATGAGTGAAGATCATCCCTTGGCAGCCTCCACCCCGCGTGGCATCCATCGGTTCGACTCGAGGCTTCATTTCCTGCTGCGCCGAGCCAAGCAGGTCCAGAGAGAATGGCGGATCATCGAGGACGGCGACCGCATACTGCTCGGCCTGTCGGGCGGCAAGGACAGCATCGCCCTGCTGCATTTACTGAGGTATTGGCAGCGCTCGTCGCCTGAACAATTCGAGTTGGCGGCGATGCACGTGGAAACGGCCGGCCTGGATGGCAACGCCGAGCGTCGCGCTAATCTGATCAAGCATCTCGATGCGCTTGCCGTCCCGCTGGAATTCGACAGGATCGAGTATCCGGCGATGGACGATGCTTGGCGGGCCGGATTCCTTTGTTTTCTCTGCTCAAGGAGTCGGCGGGAGTCGCTGTTTAAGTTCGCTTTTAAGAATAGATTCAATAAGGTGGCGTTAGCCCACCATCTCGACGATGCCGCCGAGACGACGCTGATGAACCTCATCTTTCATTCCAGCTTGGAAACGATGGAGCCGAAGGTCGAGTTCTTCGAAGGCAAAATCACGGTGATCCGCCCGCTGGTGTTGGCCGAGGAGCGTGAGGTGGCCCGGCTGAGCAAGCTGATTGACTTTCCTTTCTTCAAATGTAACTGCCCCGATCTGAAGACTACGGAGAGGGATCGGGTGAAGGAGTTCATCCGCTCCTTCGGGCGCGAAGCGAGGGCGGTTAAACGTAACATCTGGAACGCCACGCGCAACTGGCCCGGACGCCGCAACAACAGCGATTAATATTCGCATTGATTGTCAACTCCGAACTGGCAATGCACGTCAAACGTATTGTAGATTGCGGAGTGTATGGGGAGTTTCTCCAAATTCATGCTTGATCTTGGTTTTCCAAACATCTGTGTACTTTTACCTTTTCTGAAGGAGGTATGTTGATGGGCTATAGAAAACTGGTATTTTTGTCTGTCCTGATTGTCCTGGTTTTCGCCGTGACTGCGGCGGCGGCGCCGGTTGACCGGCTGCTGAGATTCCCGGATGTTCACGGCGACAAAGTGGTCTTCGTTTATGCCGGAGACCTTTACACGGCATCCACCAATGGAGGCGTTGCAACGCGGCTGACGTCGCATGAGGGCCTGGAGCAGTTTCCCAAGTTCTCGCCCGACGGCAACTGGATCGCCTTCAACGGTCAGTACGACGGCAGCTCCCAGGTATATGTGATTCCTGCCGAGGGCGGGGAGCCGAAGCAGTTGACCTGGTATCCGTCGGTCACACTGCCCGAGCGCTTTGGCGCCGATCACATCGTCTATGGCTGGACTGCCGACGGCAAGAGCGTAATCTTCAGGTCGTCGCGGGCGCACTTCGACGCCTTCATCGGTCGCATGTTTACTGTCAGCGTCGAGGGCGGGCTGCCGCAACCGATGCCGATGCCGATGAGCGGCGCGCTCTCGTTCTCGCCAGACGGCAAGAAGATCGCCTACAACCGCATCATGCGCGACTTCCGCCCCTGGAAGCGCTACAAGGGCGGCATGGCCCAGGACGTGTGGATTTTCGACCTCCAGAGCAACGAGATCGAGAAGATCACCGACTGGGAGGGCACCGATAACTTCCCGATGTGGCTCGGCGACAAGATCTACTTCAACAGCGACCGCGAGAAGAGGCTCAACATCTGGGTCTACGACGTCAACACCAAGGAGACCAGCAAGGTCACCGACTTCAAGGACTACGACGTCAAGTTCCCGAGCCAGGGCCCCGACTCGATCGTCTTCGAGAACGGTGGCTATCTCTATCTTCTCGATCCTGCGACCGGGCAGTCGCGCAAACTCGACATCAAGCTGGTTACCGACCGCGTGCTGGCGCGCCCGGAGATCGTCACGGCTGAAAGCCGCGTCGAAGACTGGGATCTCGCCAAAGGCGGCGAGCGTGCCGTGGTAACCGCGCACGGCGACGTGTTCAGCGTGCCGGCCAAGAACGGCAACGTACGCAACATCTCCGACACCCCCGGGATCCGGGAGAAGAACGCAGCCTGGTCGCCCGACGGCAAGTTGATTGCCTATCTGTCCGACCGCACCGGCGAGGAGGAGATTTACATCCGCTCGCAGGACGGCGAGGGCGAGGAGATCCGCGTCACAACCGGCGGGGAGGTAACCCGCTTTGAGCTGGTCTGGTCGCCCGACAGCAAGAAGATTGCCTTCAGCGACAAGAGCCTGCGGCTCTTCTATGTGGATATCGACGAGAAGAAGGTCGTCCAGATCGACGAGACGAAACAGTCGGAAATTCATGATTACGCCTGGGCGCCCGACAGCAACTGGATTGCCTACTCCAAAGCTCATGATGTGACCGGATTTCGTTCGATCTATCTCTACTCGCTGAAAGACAGCAAGGTCACGCAGATTACCTCTCAGTACACTAGCGACCAGGATCCGACTTTCGATCCCGAAGGCAAGTATCTCTTCTTTGTCTCCTTCCGTGATTTCAATCCGAATTTCGTAAATTACGAGTTCGATTTCTATTACGAGAACATGGTGCGGCCTTATGTGATTACTCTACAGGCCGACGAGCCTTCGCCGTTCGCTCCGAAGAGCGACGAAGTGAAGATCGAGGAGAAGAAGAAGGAAGGCGAGGAGGCCAAGCCTGAAGAGAAGAAGGCAGAAGCCGAAAAGAAGGAAGCCGAGCCGAAAGAGACCAAGATCGATCTCGATGGCCTCGGCGACCGCATCGACGGCTTCGAGGTCCCGCCTGCCAACTACATCGGTCTCAACGCAATCAAGGACACCCTCTTCTATGTCAAGTTCGGTGATGGTCCCA
>Ga0307379_10004663_pt1 | contig 19471 bp, 17 predicted proteins | sample UN2MG_FD_202237 | JGI IMG/M metagenome (GOLD analysis project Ga0307379, IMG submission 202237) | Soil microbial communities from Risofladan, Vaasa, Finland - UN-2 | ecosystem: Environmental > Terrestrial > Soil > Coastal area > Acid sulfate soil | place: Finland: Risofladan, Vaasa | collected... | reverse complement strand
GACGAGGGCGAGGAGACGACGGCGAAGATGGCTGGGATGTTCGGCATGACGCCAGAGGAGTTCGGCCGGCACCCGCACGCGCTCATCGGCTCCGTCGACGCGATCTGCGACCAGCTCGTCGAGCGGCGCGAGACCTACGGCATCTCCTACGTGACGTTCGCCGCCCGGATGGTCGACGCCGTTGCCCCGATCGTCGAACGTCTCGCCGGCACCTGATCTCATCCACCACCGTCCCCGCACCACCACGACAACGAAACGGAATCACCACACATGAAGGTCGGAATCAATCTCCCGTCACAGTTCCCGTTCGGAAGCACCGCCCAGATGCTCGAGGTCTACGAGCAGGTCGGATTCGACTCGTACTGGTCACCCGACCACCTGCTCGGCGTCTTCCATCCCGGGCTGTGGAGCGAGATTCCGCTGTCGGATCTCGCCGCCGACCCCGACGCGTTCTACGACCCGTTCTGCTACGGCGCGGTCGTCGGAACGATGACCGATCGACCGTTCGGCATCTCGGTGACCGACGCAACACGACGTGGAGCGGCCGATCTCGCTCGGACCGCCCTGACGCTCAACGATCTGAACCCCGGTGGCTTCATCCTCGGGATCGGATCGGGCGAAGCCGAGAGCCTGCTGCCGTTCGGGTACCCGTTCGACAAGCCGGTGTCGATTCTCGAAGACGTACTGCGTGACCTGCGCTCATTGCTCGACCACGGGGTGATGGCCGATGGCGGCGTCGGACGAATGGGTCTGCCGCTGCAGGCCGAGGGCCGTGGTAGCCCGCCGGTGTGGGTCGCCGGCCATGGACCACGCATGCTGCGCCTGACCGGCGAGTACGGCGACGGCTGGATTCCCGCCTGGTGGATGAAGCCCGAGGAGTACGGCGAGAAGCGTCAGATCATCGCCGACCACGCCGCCGCCGCGGGGCGTCCGGCGCCGGTCAACTCGCTCTTGCCATTCGTGCTGTTCGCCGAGAGCCGCGATGCCGCGGCAGAGATGTTCGATCGCGAGCCGCTCGGCAAGCTGTTCGGGCTGTTCGCCATGGGCCACATGTGGGAAGCCCATGGACTGCAGCATCCTCTGGGCAACGACTCGAAGGGGTTCGTCGACGTGATCATCCACGACCTCGACGCCGACGAGTTGCGCGACCTGGCGGGAACGATCCCCTTCGAGATGGTCTGCGAGGTGCTGTTCGTCGGCAACGTCGAGGAACTCGCCAGCCAGTTCGAGGGCTATGCCCGCAACGGCCTCGAACACGTCGTGCTCGCGAACATCACCGGCGTCGTTGGCGGTATGGACGAGATCATGGCTCGAGGCATGGAGTTGCCGATGCTGAAGAACGTGCTGTCCGACCTGTGACCGCCACACTTTGCCCATTCCGACCGTCAAGGAGTTCCGAATGACCACCGACCTCGCCACGTTCAACCCGTTCGATCCGGCGTCGATCCAGTGTCCGTTCCCGCACTACGAGCAGATGCGCGCCGAAAAGCCGGTGATGCTGATCGAGTCCGTCGGGATGTACCTCGTCACCAACCACGATCTCGTCATGCAGGTGCTTCGTGATCCCGCGACGTACTCCTCGATGTTCGGCGGAGCGAGCATGCCCCTGCCGTCAGATGCCCGGGCGAAGATGGGCGAGGTCATGGCGGACGGCTACCCCCGGGTGCCGACCATGCTCACCGCCGACATGCCCGACCACACCCGCTATCGCCGGTTGGTGTCCAAGGCGTTCACGCCGAAGGTGATCGCCGAGCTCGAACCCGTGATCCGCTCGATCACCACCCGGTTGATCGACTCGTGGATCGACAGCGGTCGCATCGAGTTCGTCGAGCAGTTCGGCGTGCCGTTGCCGGTCGAGGTGATCGCTCACGCGCTCAACGTGCCCGACTCACGGCTGGCCGACTTCAAGCGGTGGTCCGACGATTCGATCGCCGGGATCGGCACCAACATCACGCTCGATCAACGCCTCGAAGCCGAGCTCGGTGTCAACGAGTTCCAGCACTACTTCGCCGCCGAACTCGATCGTCGCCGCACCGAGCCGCAGGACGATCTGCTGACAGCGTTGCTGAATGCTCGGATCGACGACGACGATCCCGACGTCACCGACAAGCGCGAGCTCGACGTTCCCGAGATGCTGAGCATCATCCAACAGCTGCTCGTCGCCGGGAACGAGACCACCACGAAGCTGCTCACCGAGACGATGCGGCTGCTGGCGGAGAACCCGGACGAGTGGACGCAGCTGAAGCAGGACCCCACACGGGCGCCCAAGATCGTCGAGGAAGCGCTGCGACTGTCGACGCCGACGCAGGGCATGTTCCGGATCTCGACCAAGGACCACGAGCTGGGAGGGGTGCACATTCCCGAGGGCGCCCGACTGGTGATCGTGTTCGCTTCGGCGAATCGCGACGAGTCGCTGTACCCCGAACCTGACGGCTTCGACCCGGATCGCGACAACCTGCGCGATCACCTCGCGTTCGGCAAGGGCATCCACTTCTGTCTCGGCGCGGCCTTGTCGCGACTCGAGGGCCGGGTGGCGCTCGAGGAACTGGCCAGCCGCTTGGACAGCTTCTCGCTGTCCTCGAGCAACGAGTTCGAGTACTTCCCGAGCTTCTTGCTGCGAGGACTCACCAGCCTCGACGTCGACATCGTCCCGGCGGGCGCATCCTGATGGCCGGGCCACTCGACGGCAAGATCGCCGTCGTCACCGGGTCGAGTCGGGGCATCGGTCGCGGCACGGCTGTCGCGCTCGGCGAGCTCGGGGCAACGGTGTACATCACGGGCCGCAGCACGGGTTCGGGTGAACTCACGATCGACCGCACGGCTGCGCTGGTCGACGAGGCGGGCGGTCACGGCATTGCCGTGCAGGTCGACCACGGCGACGATGCCCAGATCGCCGCGCTCTTCGAACGGGTTCGTGCCGACCACGGCAAGCTCGACATCCTGGTCAACAACGTGTACAAGATCCCCGACCCGCCGGCGTGGGGTGGCGGGTTCTGGGACCATCCGATCTCCATCTGGGACGACCAGGTCGGCATCGGGCTGCGGGCGCACTACGTGGCGTCGTGGCACGCGGCACCGTTGCTGTTCGCGGCAGGCCCTGGCGCCTTCATCTGCAACATCTCGTCGCCCGGCGGCCAGAGCTATCACTTCAGCTCGTCGTACGGCGCCGGCAAGGCTGGCCTCGACCGGCTCGGTGCCGACATGGCGATCGAACTGCAACCGAAGGGCGTCGCCGTCGTGACGCTGTACCCGGGAACTGTGTCGACGGAATTCATCGTCGAGTGGTCGGGCAAGCGCGACACCGACATGGACGGTGCGCAGACACCATTGGTGGTCGGTCGCAGCGTCGCTGCCTTGGCCACGGCGACCGACCTCATGGAGCGGTCGGGCTCGATCCAGTGGGTCGAGGACCTCGGCGAGGAGTTCGGTCTCGTCGACGAGCACGGCCGATCTCCGGCCAAGTACGCCCGCCGCGAGTGACCCGGGCTCGGGGGACTTCGATCACTCGGCGAGGACGTTGCGCATGGTCTCGACGACCTGGTCGGCGCTCGCGCCGGGCGTGATCACGGCAGCGATGCCGGCGGCCATCAGCGGCTCGACGTCCTGGTTGGGTACGATGCCGCCGACGACCACGGGAATCTCGCTGCCCAGCTTGCGCACTTCGTCGACGACGAGCGGAGCGAGGGTCATGTGGGCGCCCGAGAGCATCGACAACCCGATCGCGTCGACGTCTTCGTCGACGGCGGCGGCTGCCACGGTCTGAGGCGTCTGGAACAGGCCCGTGTAGATCACTTCGTAGCCCGCGTCTCGCAGAATGCGTGCGACCACCTTGATGCCACGGTCGTGGCCGTCGAGACCGACTTTGGCGACGAGAATGCGTTCACTCATGTTGGCCTCGATGCTCAGATCACGGGGACTTCGGTGTGGCGGCCGAACACTTCGGCCATGGCGCCCATCATCTCGCCCAGGGTCGCGTACGCCTGGGATGCTTCGATCAGGGTGGGCATCAGGTTGATCTCGGGATCGGTCGCCTCGGTGCGAAGCTTGGTGAGCACCGCGTCGACCGCGGCCTGGTTGCGGTCGTGGCGGATGGCGTCGAGACGCTTGCGCTGACGGGTCTCGTCCTCGTTCGAGATGCGCAGGATGTCGAGGTCGTCGTCGTCGTTGCCTTCTTTGAAGCCTGACACTCCGACGATGACTCGTTCGCCGGCGTTGAACATGCGCTCGAGTTCGTAGGCGGAGTCGGCGATGCGGCCCTGGAACCAGTTCTCGTCGATGCCCTTGATGACACCGTCGAGGAGTGATCCGTCGCCGAACTCGTCGAGCGTGGCGAAGATCTCCTCGGCTTGGCGTTCCATCTCGTCGGTGAGTTCTTCGACGAAGTAGGAGCCGCCGAGCGGATCGGCGACGTTGGTGACATTGGTCTCGTGAGCGATCACCTGCTGAGTGCGCAACGCGATACGGGCTGCCTTTTCGGTCGGCAGGGCGAGTGCTTCGTCCATCGAGTTCGTGTGCAGCGACTGGGTGCCGCCGAGCACGCCCGCGAGTGCTTCGATGGCGGTGCGCACGATGTTGACCTCGGGCTGCTGTGCGGTCAGCGAGACACCGGCGGTCTGCGTGTGGAACCGCAGTTGCATCGAGCGTTCGAGCTGGGCGCCGTAGCGCTCCTTCATCCAGCGTGCCCAGATCCGGCGGGCCGCGCGGAGTTTGGCGATCTCTTCGAAGAAGTCGATGTGGGCATTGAAGAAGAAGCTCAGTCGGGGAGCGAACGAGTCGATCGGCAGGCCCGCTTGCAGGGCGAGTTCGACGTAGGCGAACCCGTTGGCGAGCGTGAAGGCCAACTCTTCGGCGGCGGTCGAGCCGGCTTCTCGGATGTGGTAACCGGAGATCGAGATCGAGTGCCAGCGGGGCATCTCGGCGGCGGTGAACGAGATCGTGTCGCGTACGAGTCGCATCGACTGACGTGGCGGGAACACGAACTCCTTCTGTGCCTGGTACTCCTTCAAGATGTCGTTCTGCAGCGTGCCGCCCAGGCGGCTGCGGTGCACGCCGGCCTTCTCGGCTTGGCCGACGAACATCGCAAAGATCGGTGCGGCCGGACTGTTGATGGTCATCGACGTGGTGATCTCGCCCAGGTCGATGCCCGAGTAGAGATCTTCCATGTCGGCGAGCGAGTCGATCGCAACGCCGCATCGCCCGACCTCGCCGAGCGACATCGGGTCGTCGGAATCGAGTCCGAGCAACGTCGGCATGTCGAACGCGGTCGACAAGCCGTCACCACCGGACTTGATGATCTCCTTGAACCGCCAGTTCGTGTCCTCGGCCGTTCCGAAGCCGGCGAACATCCGCATGGTCCACAGACGTGACCGGTACATCGACGCGTACGGACCGCGCGTGTACGGATACACCCCAGGGAACTCGCCGTCGTCAGGGCCGTACACGGGCTCGAGCGGAACGCCCGACATCGTGGTGAATCGACCCTCACGCAGCGGAGAGTCGTCGAATGCGTCACGCCAGATCTTGCGGTTGTCGGTCACGAGACGATGGTACCGATCGTGATGTGTCGGCTGCGAGTGATGCAGGCGGCTTGGTCGGATGGTCGGTTGAGCAACGTCATGTGAAGTCTCCGAATGCGTGGCGGACGGTGGCAAAGGTCTCGTAGATGTCGACCTGATCGGACGAGTCGAGCGGCAGGCTCGAGAAGACGCGGTGATTGAGGAGTTCCGTCGCGGCGAGGGCGGTCCGTGAGCCCTCGGCGGTGATCCCCGCAAGCGTGCTGCGCCCGTCGTCGGGATTGGGAATGCGGTGCACCAGTCCGTCGTCAGTGAGGCGCTGCACCACGTTGGTGACGCTCGCGGGATGTACCTGGAGACGTTCGCCGATCTTGCCCAACGGGAGCCGGCCCCTGCGCGTGAACTCCAGGAGCATCAGAACCTCGTAGCGGGCAAAGGTGAGGTTGAACGAGCGGAGTTCAGCGTCGATCGTCGAGAGCAGTTCCTGCTGGATCCGCATGATCGACGTGACGAGCGCCATGCCGTCGGCGGCGTCGGCCCACCCGCGTTCGCGCCAGTTCTCGCGTGCGAGAGCGATGGGGTCGTGCGCAAGAGATGGTGCCATCAGAAGGAGTGACCGGTGAATCGAACGGCGAGGGCCCGGTCCGCAGGGGACCGGGCCCTCAATTGTTCACAGGTGTGGTCGAGTCAGCCGACGCCCCAGAGGGCCTTGAACTGGTCTTCCATGGTTTCCGGTCCGGGCCAACCGTTGTCGCCCAGATCAAGGATCGTCTGGGCCGTCTCGGGATCGCTGACGATGAACGTCGGCAGTGTGGCGTTGGCGCGCTCTTCGGGGTTGTCCATGCCGAGCGATGCGCGAGCCATCGCGTCGACCATCAACCAGCCGGCGTACGGCTTCGGGTTGGCGGTCCATGCAGCATGGCGGCCAGCGATGATCTCGGGCAGACCGATCTGCGTCGAGAAGTCGACACCGACCAGCTTGACGCCTTCGAGCAGTCCTGACTCCTCGAGCGTGTCGGCGACGCCGGCAGGAAGGTCGCCGAAGGTGAAGTGCACGTAGTCGATGTCCGGGTTCGCCTGGAGTCGCGACGCAACTGCGGCCGGCACTTCGCCGGCGATCAAGCTGTCGACGGTGGTGTCGAGCGTCTCGAGCGTGCAGTCCGGGCAGTTCTCCTCGTAGGCGGCGGCTGCGCCCTCGGCTTCGCTCACCAACACCGGGAAGTCCGGAATGTTGACGATGAGAGCGTTTGCGGTACCGCCCGAATCGGCGATGATCCAGTTGGCCATGAGGTTGCCGGTGGCGAAGACGCCGTCCGAATCACCGCATTGGATGTACAGGTTGTTGTTCTCCGGATCGGGGATGTCGGTCGAGTAGCAGCTGTAGTACCCCACGCCCGCTGCCTGGGCGGCGGCGATCTGCTCTCCGGCTGTCGCCAACGGCGACCCGGTGTGAGCAAGGAAGTCGACACCCTGATCGAGCGCCTGCTGGATCGCGGGGCCCTGGTCGAAGCTGGTTGTGGGGATCGTCACGACCTCCCAGCCGAGTGCTGCGGCAGCGTCCTCGACGCCTGGCGTGATCGCAGTGCACGACAGCTGCTCACATGCCAACCAGCCGATCGTCTTCGGCTCGGGGACCCCGTCGAGTGGAATGGTCGGACCGATGTCGGTGGCAGGTTCGCTGTTCGCGTCGACGATCGCCTGAGCCGCGGCGACGCCGTCGCCACCCGCCATGTCGTCGGTGGTCTCGGTCATGTCGTCGGTGGTCTCGGTTCCACCGTCGGTGGTCTCGGTTCCACCATCGGTGGTCTCCGAACCTGAGCCCGAGTCGTCATCGCTGCCACATGCAGCAGCGATCAGTGCCAGCGGTACCAACAGCACCGCGAGTCGAGAACGTTTGGTCATTGGTTGTCTCCCCTTGTGTAGAGCGGCAGTGCCGAATCCCTCTGATTCGGCCGCTCGGTTACTTTGACTCTAAACTATTCCGATGCGCAAGAAGCGAACCGGAGGGCGGTTCGCAGACGAGGGGGAAGCGTGCCGGCACTGTTGAAGATCGAACATCTGTCGAAGGTCTTCCCCGGCCAGGTCGCCCTCGACGACGTCGATCTGACGATCGAGGCCGGGACGACGCACGCACTCGTCGGCCAGAATGGGTCGGGGAAGTCGACGCTGATCAAGATCCTTGCGGGCTACCACCAGCCGACCGGCAGCGAGGGAAGGGCGACCTACTACGGCAACGACCCGGCCGGCGAACCGTTGGAGCTCGGCGATGGTCGCGCTGCCGAGCGCGACGGGGTCCGGTTCGTCCATCAGGACCTCGGCCTCGTCGAGGCGTTGACGACGGTCGAGAACCTGGCGCTCGGCGACGGCTTCACCACCAGATTCGGAAAGATCAACTGGCGTGCCAACGTGGTGCGAGCTCGGCGGGCGCTCGCGGCGATCGGTTTCGAGAGTGTCGACGTGAAGCTCCCTGTGGGCACCTTGGCGCCGGCACAGAAGACGGGCGTTGCGCTGGCTCGAGCGCTGCTCGGATGGGAACACGACGCGCACCTGCTCGTGCTCGACGAGCCGACCGCGTCGCTGCCTGCCCGCGACGTCCGGCACCTCTTCGAGGCGATCCGGCGCCTGAAGGAGCGCGGCGTCGCGATTCTGTACGTCTCGCATCACCTCGACGAGGTGTTCGAGATCGCCGACGAGGTTTCGGTGTTGCGTGACGGGCGCCGCATCGCCACCGAGCGAGTCGAATCGCTCGACCACGACCGCCTGATCGAGTTGATGATCGGGCACAAGATCGTTCAGGGTCGCAGCGGTGCGGGCCCGGCGGGCGACGAGGTCCTCGTCGATGTTCGTGCACTGCACGGTGCCAATCTGCATGGCGTCGACCTGCAGGTGCGCGCCGGCGAGGTCGTCGGCGTGGCCGGGATCACCGGATCGGGGCGCGAGAGCCTGCTTCCGCTGCTCACCGGTCAGGTCCCCAGCTCGTCGGGCAGCGTCGAGATCAACGGTCATTTCGTCGACAACTACTCACCGGGCGACGTCTTGCGAGCAGGCGGAGCATTCGTCACCGCCGATCGCAAGGGCCTCGGCGTGTTCGCGCTGATGTCGGTCGTCGACAACACCACGATCTGCGATGTCGGTCGCAATGCGCGACACGGTCGTCTCGACAAGCGTGCCGAGCGCGCCGACGCTGGAGCATGGATCGATCGCCTCAGCGTGAAGACCGCGACCCCGCAGGCGCCGATCGGCACGCTCAGCGGTGGCAACCAGCAGAAGGTGCTCTTCGCACGCGGCCTGCGGCTCGAACCTCAGGTGCTGATGCTCGACGAACCCACCCAGGGCATCGATGTCGGAGCGAAGGAAGAGATCCATCTGCTGATCGACCGATCTGCGAACGAAGGAGCTGCGGTGGTGGTCGCATCGACCGACACCGACGAACTCGTGCGCGTGGCGACCCGAGTCGTCGTGATGCGCAACGGCCACATCGTGACCGAGTTGGAGGGCGACGCCATCAACTCGGTGGAAATCGAGCGGGCACAGCTCGCGATCACCGATCGAACAGGGGAGAACTCAAGCACATGACCACGACATCGGATCCGGTTCGCAGCGAACCCGACGCCTTCGAACTCGCGCTGCCGTCCAAGACCTGGGTGCAGAAGTCGGGCCTCGACAAATACAGCGCGTTGTACTTGTGGGCGGGTTTCATGATCGTGTTCAGCCTCACCCAACCGCAGTTCCTCACCTGGACCAGCATCAGTCTGGTGCTGACCGAGAAGGCGATCGTGGCGCTGCTGGCCTTGGCCTTCCTGGTGCCGCTGATCTCGGACACCTTCGATCTGTCGATCGGCATGATGATGGGGTTCTCGATCGCGATCACCACCGCATTGGCACAGAACACCGGCAACCCGCAGGCGCTGAACGCTGTCATTGCGGTGCTGGCCTGCGCCGCCGTCGGCTTCGTGTCCGGTTTCATCGTGGTGAAGCTCCGAGTGAACTCCTTCATCGCCACGCTCGGCATGAGTCAGGTCCTGGCGGCGGCCAACATCCTGATCTCGGGGAATCGCACGATCAACGGTGTGCTCAGCGACGCGTACCGCGACTTCGGCCGGACCAAGCTGCTCGGCCTTCCGCTCTACTTCTACTTCGTCATGCTGATCGCATTGATCCTCTGGTTCGTGCTCGAGCAGACGCCGCTCGGAAGGTACCTCTTTGCCACGGGTGGCAACACCGACGCCGCCCGGCTGTCCGGGTTGCGGACCGACATGCTCCAGTGGGGCACGTTGGTTGCCTCGGCGGTGCTCGCGTCGATCGCCGGCCTGATCCACACCTGGAAGGTCGGTACCTACAGCAGCTCGATCGGTCCCGGTTTCCTGTTCCCGGCAATTGCGGCGGTGTTCTTCGGAGCGTCGCAGCTGAAGGGACGCCCCAACGTGTGGGGCACCCTGATCGCCCTGTACGCATTGGCGTTCGGCGTCAAGGGGCTGCAGTTGACCTTCACCACCGGCACTGCCTGGATCGAGCCGCTCTTCGAAGGCGTGTCGCTGCTGATCGCCGTGGCGCTCGCCAGCCGCCAGGGGATCATCAAGGTTCCCAAGCGACGCAAACGCGACGACGCTTCGACGTCGGCGGCCCCGCCCGGTGAGGCAGCGACCGCCTGACCGACGTCGCGCCCGACGGGGCGCCGACGTTCGCCGTGTCATAGCCTGGACACGTGGAACGACCAGCGCCAGCGATCTCCGAGCTGCTCGCCATTCCCGAGTTCGGCGCATTCTTGCTGTCCGCTCCGTGGCTGGCAACGGCGCCACGCGGCATCGGTCGACGGGTGCTGGTGTTGCCGGGCTTCACCGCCGGTGATGTGTCGACGGCACCGCTTCGCTTCGCGTTGCGTGCCCTCGGTCACCGTCCCGCACCGTGGGGTCTCGGTCTGAACGTCGGTCCCGACGACGAGACCGTCCGCCAGTTGCTTCGTCGGCTCGATCAACTCGTCAAACAGAATGGCGGCCCGATCGACGTGGTCGGCTGGAGCCTCGGGGGCATCATGGCTCGGCTGCTCGCCCTCCACCAGCCCGATCGAGTGCGTCAGGCGATTTCGCTCGGGAGTCCCATTCGCGTCGAGGACCCCGAGGCGAATCTGAGCGAGAGCGTCAGGCGACTCTCGCAGCTCGCCGGGCTCCAACGTGGTCGACGGGGCCACGACCTCACCGAGATCCCCGTGCCGTCCACCGTCATCTACTCGCGCCAAGACGGAGTCGTCGCCCCGGCGTCGTGCCTGCAACCGGTCGGCCCGACCTCGGAGAACATCGAGGTGCGTGGCGCACACATCGGACTCGGGCACAACGCCGCCGCGATCTGGGCAGTTGCCGATCGGCTGGCCCAACGAGACGGAGAATGGACGCCGTTCGTCGCGCCGTCCTCAATGGCGTGGTGCTATCCCGATCCTGATCGTGATGGTGCCGGCACAGCGAGCACCGCAGGGATCTGACCGCGATGCCGACGAACCAGATCAAGCGCGGGCACTCACGTCTGCTGGCCATCGAGACCCCGAACGCTCTCGGACACACCTCGACGCTGACGATCGTCGATGCTGCGAACGCGCCTCATCGTCTGAACGCTGCGCTCCTGCGACAAGAGGTGAGCGCGCGGCTCGACGACCTCCCGATGCTGCGCCAATCGCTCGTCGAGGTGCCGCTGAATCTCGATCGTCCGTGGTGGCGAGATCATCCGGGCTTCGACCTCAACTACCACCTCCGTCACATCGCGGTTCCCGATCCGGACGATCCGGACTCGCTCGCCGATCTCGTTGCTCGGATTCACAGTCGACCGCTCGACCGCGACCGGCCACTGTGGGAGCTCTACCTGATCTCAGGGCTTGCCGACGGCCGAGCGGCATTGCTCTTCAAGATGCACCTCGCCGCTCTCGCAGCGTCGACCGGCAACTCGTTGTGCGCCGGCCTGATCGGCGATTCGCCCGATCTGATCGGCGAGCCGACCGAGGAGTTGCGAAACTGGGTTCCCCAACCGGGCCCGTCGATGCACGACATCGGCACCCGCGCATGGGTGAACGCACTCGTCGATCCGGTGCGCACGCTCACCACGGTGCCACGCACGCTCAACTCGATCCCGGGCATCCGCAGCGTGATGAATCCGGCGCTGGCGTTGATGAACCAGCGCTCGCAACGGTCGATCGTGATCGCCGAGCAGTCCGGAATCACGCCGCGAACGTCCTTCAATGGGCGGATCGGCCCTCACCGGCGCTGGGCGAGCGCCGAACTCGACCTGCGACGAATCGCCAAAGTGCGGTCACGGTTCTCCGTCAGCACCGTCGACGTGCTCACGGCGGTGTGCGGCGGCGCTCTGAGATGGTGGCTGCTCCAGCACGACGAACTGCCCCGCGAAACTCTCAAGGCGCTGGTGCCACTGTCGGTCACCGACCCCGAAGCGATCGAGGGGATCGCCGGCGCGGTCGTCAGTCTCAGTACCAACCTGCATCGGGTGAACGACCGCCTCGCCGTCGTACACGAGCAGATCGGTGAGGCGGTCAGCCGTCACGGAGCGATGACCGCGGCAGAGATCCGTGGCATCGGCGGTGGCACGCCACTGCTCGGCATCGTCGCCTCGCGCCTGCTCGAACGCAGCCCGTTGGCCGACCGGCTGATGCCGCCCTTCAACACCACGATCACGTCGGTACCGGGCTCGAAAGAGCCGCAGTACGCGTTAGGTGCCGAAGTCACGGCGATCTATCCCGTGCTCGGCGTCGTCGACGGCATGGGTCTCCACATCGGAGCGATCTCGGTTGGCGAGCAGCTCTGCCTCAGCCTCGTGTCCGATCGGGAGCAGATCCCCGATCTCGCCGAGCTGGCGGCACGCATCGTCGAGGAGTTCGAACTCCTCGAGCGGGCCAAGGCCTAGCCGCCGTCTACACGTAGTAGCGGAAGATCACCTCGGCGACGCACGACGGCTTCGCCGCGCCCTCCACCTCGAAGACGAACTCCTGAGTCACCTGCGCGCCGCCCGCGATGTCCTCGACGGACGAGAGGGTCACGCCGAGGCGCAGCTTCGAGCCGACCGGCACCGGCGACGGGAACCGGATCTTGCCCGCGCCGTAGTTGACGCCCATCGCCACGCCCGAGACGGCGAAGATCTGCGGAGCGAGCATCGGGCCGAGCGACAGCGTCAGATAGCCATGGGCGATCGGACCGCCGAACGGGCCGGCCTTCGCTCGCTCGGGATCGATGTGGATCCACTGATGGTCGCCCGTCGCATCGGCGAAGGTGTTCACCTGTTCCTGCGTGATCTCGACATACGGGGAGTAGCCGAGATGCTCGCCGACGAGCGACTTGAGTTCTTCGATACCGTTGATCATGCGGGTCATGGTCCTGAGCTTGGCAAACTGGACCGATGCCCGACGAAACCGACGATCAGTCCACAGCGCTGCGGGGCGGCGAGGCGGCCTTCCGGTCCGGCTTCGTCACCTTCGTGGGGCGGCCGAATGTCGGCAAGTCATCGCTCGTGAACTCGATCTGCGGTCGCAAGATCAGCATCGTGTCCGACAAGCCGCAGACCACTCGGCATCGCATCATGGGAGTGCTGACGCGTCCGGATTCGCAGCTCGTGTTCGTCGACACGCCAGGCCTGCACAAGCCCGTGACGGCGCTCGGCGAGCGAGTCAACGCCACGGCTCTCGACAGCGTCGGAGATGTCGACGTGACCTGTCTGGTGCTCGACGCCACCCATGCGTTCGGCAAGGGTGACCGCTGGGTGGCCGATCGTCTCGACGTCGCCAAGTCGATCGTGATCGTGAACAAGATCGACGTCGCCAGCCGCAAGCAGGTGCTGGCGATGCTCGGTGCCGCGAGCGAACTCGCAGCCGACGCCTACTTCCCGGTGTCGGCCGTCAGCGGCGAAGGCATCGGTCCGCTCGTGGCCGATCTGACCGAGCGGATGCCGCATGGACCGCACTACTTTCCGGACGACGAGGTGTCCGACCTTCCCGAGGAACGTTGGGTGGCCGAACTCGTTCGTGAGCAGCTGCTCGCCGTCACCCGCGACGAGCTGCCGTATTCGATCGCTACGCAGGTCGTCGAGTGGGAGTGGCCACACATCCGCGTCGACATCGTCGTCGAACGCGACAGCCAGAAGGGGATGGTGATCGGCAAGGGCGGCCAGATCCTCAAGCAGGTGGGCGAACGGGCCCGTGCCCAGTTGCCGGAAGGCGTCTACCTGGAGTTGCGCGTCAAGGTCGACAAGGACTGGCAGCGCCGCCCTGAGCGCGTCCAGCGGCTGGGCTACTGAGCTGGGTCAGGGTTCGGCGAGTGTCGACCCTGGCGTGTCGAGTGCGGTGGCTTCGGGCGGCTCGGTCGTCGAAGCAATCGGCGGTGGGGGGATCGCCAGGAGGACGATGTAGTCGTCGTACGACAGCGGTTCGCCAACGTCGGACAACAGGCTGTTGCCCTTCTTGACCGAGATGGGTTCATCGTCGATAGTGAAGTTGACGAGTCCGACGCGGCGCAGGCTGCTGATCATCGTCATCACGATCTGACCGATCGCCTCGGTCTGCTGCGTACTCGGAATGTCTGCGAACGTGCCGGCATCGAGGTCGACGGTGAGCACGCCGCGCGACTCGCTCGAACTCTTGATGAGGCCCGATTCGATGAGCGTGGCCAACGCGACGTCCGGCGGCGGTCCCGCCTCGAGGATGTCGGCGATCTGCTCCGCGGAGAACGGAGGCGGCAGATCGACCACGACCGGCTGGAGACGGTTCCTGGTGGTCAAGAAGTAGAACTCGGCCGGCTCGAGGCGCACCACGGTGGTCGTGGTCGCAATCGTGTCCGGCGTGACCGGGGGCGTGGTGGTCGTGGTGGTGGTCGTCGAGGTGGTCGTCGAGGTGGCATCGAGCTCGAACGGGTCTTCTTCAGGCGGAATCGCTTCGAAACTGTCGTCGCCGGTCGGCACACCGCACGCACCGCCAACCAACGCGAGCGTCACGCCCGCAACGATCGATCCCCACCGTCGAGCGGTCACCGTGTCACCTCGGCGACCACCCGATCGGGAAGCTCGATGACGAAGCGTGCACCGCCGCCGACGCGGTCCTGCACCCACGCCGTGCCACCCATCGCAGCAGTGTGCTCGGTGACGAGCGCCAGGCCCAGGCCCGTGCCGATGCGATGGCGGGCGGCGGACCCGCGAGCAAATCGTTCGAAGATCCGCTCCCGTTCGCCCTGGGCGACGCCAGGCCCGCCATCTTCGACAGCGAGACGGAAGCGGCCGGGAGTCGCAGCGGTCAGTTCGATTCGGAGGGCTCCCCCGCCATGGTTGCGTGCATTCTCCAGCAAGTTGCCGAGAATACGTTCGAACCGCACCTTGTCGAGCGCGACCTCACTCGGGGCGCCTCGCACGGCGACGATCGGCACGTCGGGTTCGCCGTACCGTGCAGCGACGCGCTGGGTCAGGTCGACGAGGGACACATCCTCGACGTTGAGATCCGTCGCGCCGGCATCGAGCCGGGCGAGCTCCAAGAGATCGATGACCATGCTGTCGAACCTGCGTACCTGGTCAACGACAACGTCAAGGGCCTGTTGGGTTCGTTCTGGGATGTCGTCACGGCGGCCGTCGAGGACCTCGACGGCCGCCGTGAGTGCCGTGATGGGCGACCGCAGTTCGTGGCTGACGTCCGATGCGAAGCGTGCCTCACGCTCGATGCGGGCCTGGACGGCATCGGCCATGTCGTTGAACGAGCCGGCCAGACGATCGAGATCGGGATCGGACTCGGTGGCGAGCCGCGTGTCGAGGCCGCCCGATGCGATGTCCGCAGCTGCGTCAGCGACCTGGCTCAACGGTCGGAGCAGACGGCGGCTCGTCGCGAGCCCGAAGAGGGTCGCCAAGACGACGGTGCCGAGCGCGCCCAGCACCAGTGCGGTCAGAATCGCCGTGAGCGTCGAGGATGTCTCGGCGAGTGGAAAGGCCTCGAAGTAGCCGGTGTCGTACTCGGCGATGTAGGCGCCGACCGTCACGTAGTCGGTGCCGTCGATGGTGGCGTTCTGGAGTGCGCTGGTTCCGGCGCGAACGCTGTTGACGAGTCGTTCGGGGAAGTCGGTGATCGGGTGCAGGACGCTGGTGCTCGCACGGGGTGCCGTGGGCTCGTCGGAGCTGAGCACGGCGAATCCGTCGATGTCGGTGCGCAGTTCGTCGTCGAAGAAGATGCCGATTCCGTCCGGGTCGATCGTCAGTTGCTCGCGGACGAGGTCGGCGTTTGCGAATGTTTGCTGCTGCGCGGCACTTTGGTCTTCGTCGACCAGGTTGTTGCGGGTGAGCCCGTACGTGACCCCGATCAGGATCACTCCAGCGAGCAGCGCGATGAACGCGAAGAACAACGTGACCCGTGTTCGCAAGCGGAGGGTTCGGCGCCGAGCCACCGGGTCAGTGTTGCAGGTGGGAGGCATCGGGAGCCGTCCGACGGATGCCGGGGGGAGCTGGTTCACCCGCTGCCGGTGGAATGCCAGGGGGAGGAAGGCATCCCACCGGGGCAGCGTGAACAGTCATGATGATGCTGCCCCCGTGTGACGGACTCTTGCGGGAAGTGTGCGATTTCGGTAACAAAACGCACGGTTCGTTCCCTCGACGCGCAACACTGGCGGCGCCCATGGAATCGCTGCTGTTCATCGAAGACGACGACGGAATCCGACTGGCGCTGTCGATGGCGCTCGAGGACGAGGGGTACGAAGTCCGCCAGGCTCCCAATGGCGAAGATGGTCTCGTCGAGTTCCGCCGGACTCCGCCCGACCTCGTGCTCCTCGATCTGCGGTTGCCCGGGATGTCGGGATTCGACGTCTGTCGTGCGTTGCGTGCCGAGAGCATCGTCCCGATCATCATGATCACGGCCCAGACCGATACCCATGACATGGTGGCGGGTCTCGAGGCCGGTGCTGACGACTATGTGACCAAGCCGGTCGTGCCGAAGGAGCTCGCCGCTCGTATCAGGGCACTACTGCGTCGAGTGCATCTGCAGGGCAAGGCGACCACGCCGTTGGCCACCCGGTTCGGAGACCTCGAGATCCGTCGTGAGCAGGGCATTGTGCTCAAGGGCGGGAGCGAGCTGAACCTCACCAAGACCGAGTTCCGGCTGATGTGCGAGTTCGCCGATCACGCAGGAGCGGTGCTCTCGCGCGACCAATTGCTCGAACGCGTCTGGGGCTACGAGTACCTCGGCGACTCACGCCTCGTCGACGCGCACGTGCGACGGCTGCGGTTGAAGGTCGAGGATCACCCCGACGACCCGAAACTGATCGTCACCGCTCGCGGCATCGGCTACCGCCTGATGTCGAACTGACGTCCCGACCCCGGGTGTGGCGTGATGTTGCGATGAGTGAAGTCGCCGTATCCGGTCGCTTCACTCATCGGTGAGGTGTGGCGTGATGTTGCGATGAGTGAAGTCGCCGTATCCGGTCGCTTCACTCATCGCTCACGCGTCACTTCGCGTAGAGGGCCTCGATCTCGTCGGCGAACTTCGCGAGGATCCCGCGCCGCTTCAGCTTCGAAGTTGGCGTGAGCAGCTCGGAATCGGGGAGCCACTCGTCACCGAGCACCTTGACCTTCTTGACCGCCTCGGCATTGTTGAAGCCCTTCATCACCTCGACGAGCCCCTCGTTGATCTCGGCGATCACGTCGGGGTTCTCGGCGAGTGCCAGCGTCGTCGCAGCATCGCCGGACAGGCCGTGCGCCGTCGCCCAGGCGGCCGATGCGTCCGGGTCGAGCACGACCAGCGCCGACATGAACGGGCGTTGCTCGCCGATGGCGCAGGCCTGGCCGACCAGCGGAATCATCTTCAACTCGGCTTCCAGGTTGGCCGGGCTCACGTTCTTGCCGCCGGCGGTGATGATCAGTTCCTTCTTGCGATCGACGATCTTGAGGTAGCCGTCGTCGTCGAGCACCCCGATGTCGCCGGTGTGGAGCCAGCCGTCGGAGTCGATCGTCTCGGCGGTCTGCTCGGGCTTGCCCAGGTAGCCGACGCAGACATTGCCGCCCCGGGCGAGGACTTCGCCGTCGTCGGCAATCCGGATCTCGACGCCGGTGGCGGCCCGTCCCACACAACCCGACTTCGGCTCGTTGGCCCAGGTGAGCACCGCGCAGTTCTCGGACATGCCGTACCCCTCGGTGAGCGGAACGCCGATCGCTCGGAACCAGCTGAGGATCTCGGCGGGGAGGGGAGCGGCACCGGTGATGCAGATCTCGGCCTCATCGAGGCCGATCAGCCCACGAACTGTGGTGAATGCGACCTGGTCGAGGAAGTTCCAGGTGTCGATCTCCTCCTGGCTGGCGGTGCCGCGGGTCATCTTCTCCATGATCGGCAGAGCGGCCTCGACGGCCTCGTTGAACGACTTCGCCTTCTCGGGATCGCCGGCGAGGGCCGCGTTCACCCCGGCGTAGAGCTTCTCCCACACGCGTGGGACACCGATCACGAGGTTGGGTCGGACCTCGCCCAAGAAGCCGCTCAGCTGGGCGGTGTCGGGACAGCAACTGACCTGCGCAGCGAAGTCGAGCAGGTAGTAGTGGCCCAGGAGTCGCTCGAAGATGTGCGCCATCGGGAGATACGACAGGTGCTTCTTTCCGGCGAAGTCCTCGATGTCTGTCTGGTCGCGCATCGACTGACCCACCGACTCGAGCGTCCACGCAATGTTCGAGTGCGACAGCATCACGCCCTTGGGCGGACCTGTGGTGCCCGAGGTGTAGATGACGGTCGCGATGTCGTCGAGCGCTGCGATCTCGGCCAGTTCACGCAGATCGGCCGCGTCGGCAGCGGCCAGCTGGCTGTAGGGGACCACCGCGTTGCCGGCGGTTTCCGACGGCTCGATCAACACGATCGATTCGAGCGTGGGCAGCGACTCACGGACCTTCAGGAATCGTTCGAGGAATGCGTCGTCTTCGACGATGGCGACCTTTGCCTTGCAGTCATTGACCAGGTACTCGATCTGCTCGGGTGCCGAGGAGTTGTAGATCGACACCGGGGTCGCGCCGAGGAACAGTGCGGCGAGGTCGAGCGCATGGAACTCCGGCCGGTTGCGCATCATCAGCACGACGGTGTCGCCCTTGCCGACGCCCAGACCGGCAAGCCCGGTTGCCAGTCGAGCCGTCATGTCGGCGAGGTCCGTCATCGTCCAGGCATGCCAGGCGCCGTCAGCGTCCTTCCAGCGAATGACTTCGACGGCGGCGTTCCTGTCGAGGTTCGCGAGGAAACGCTTGCCGAGGTTCTGTCCGACGATGCGATCATGCAGTTCTTGGCTCGTGGTCATTTCCACATTCTCGCGCAACCGCACGCGAAGTGACACATGACATCGGCTCGACTCCGGTGCGCCGGTCGATCAGGGCGTATCGAGGAATCCGACGACGGCGTCGGTGAACACGTCGTTCTTGTCGCCCGCGATCATGTGGGCAGCACCGGCGACGTCGACGTAGGCGGCGTGAGGCACCATCTCCCGGAACTCGGCCACTTCGGCCTCGGTGACGAGGTCGGAGAGCTTGCCACGCACCAGCAGCACCGGCAGTGTCAGACGGCGCGCGATGGTCTCGAGTTCGCCGTGGTGCGTGTCGCGAGCGTGCTCGCTCGAACCCCCGGTGCGCGTGTCGAGGAACGCTGGATCCCAGTGCCATCGCCACCGACCGTCGTCGCCGAGGCGGAGGTTCTTCGCCAGACCCGACAGGTCGCTCGGCCGTGGTCGGTGCGGCTGATACGCAGCGATTGCGTCCGCGGCGTCATCGAGGCTGGCGAAGCCTTCGACGGCGTCCTTGCCCATGAACTCGAGGATGCGGCTCACACCGGCAGCTGCCGGTCGCGGCGTGATGTCGACGAGCACGAGGGCCGTGAATCGTTCGGGACTGGCGTCGACGGCGTGCAGTCCCGTCATGCCGCCGAGCGAGGCGCCGACCCAGGCGACCGGCTCGCCCACCCAGTCTGCAACGGCGAGCGCATC
>Ga0307379_10004662_pt1 | contig 19473 bp, 38 predicted proteins | sample UN2MG_FD_202237 | JGI IMG/M metagenome (GOLD analysis project Ga0307379, IMG submission 202237) | Soil microbial communities from Risofladan, Vaasa, Finland - UN-2 | ecosystem: Environmental > Terrestrial > Soil > Coastal area > Acid sulfate soil | place: Finland: Risofladan, Vaasa | collected... | reverse complement strand
TTGTGCAGGATGAATATTCGCCAAAAAACCTCCGTCTTTTGCTATATCAAAAGCTTTCTGGACAAAACGAGGCCAGATAGCCTTATTAACAGCATTGTCTTTCGTTTCCTTTTGATAAGGAGGATTCATAATTACATGGTCAAATTTCATATTAGGTTCCCAATTTAAAACATCTTCACTGAAAAATACATTCAGTCCTTTATATCTATCCAACTCAGCAGACTTAGCCTTCCTACTACAATCAGTAACAAAAGTAATCCTCTCACTTTCAATACCATAATCATACACCAAAACTTCTACAAATTCAAGGTTAAAAAGAACTAAAATATTACCCTGAATTCCATCAGAAGTTGTCTCTAACTTTTTGATGATATCATAACATAAATCATACGGTGTGTGCTCATTCTGAAGGTTAGGCCCCTCAAAAGTAACACCATTACCTAATCTATTATACAGTGAAGCATACCACTCTCGATGTGCTTCACGCTCTAATTGTGCCTTGCTTATGCCTGGAATTACTGACATTTTATGCTTTCCTCAATCTGCCAGTACTATAGCATCAAGTTGGGCTTTAATCAAGTTTTTTTCTTCTATAAACACAACTGACTCAGCCGCAGTCAATTTTTCAAATTCATGCCAAAATTCATCAACACCTGAATTGTTATGCTTTTTATTTTTAGTCTTATCATTGACTGTATCAGGCTCTTCCTCATCATCTAAACCCTCAACATTATCAATATGAACTGTCTCTTCAGGAATAAACTTATAGTTCGTCCTCAATAGATGAACAATTTCCTGAAAACGACCAGAGAAACCCTTAGAATACTGCAAATATTCAGGAATAACAATCCAAGCATAAGGCTTGATGTATTCAGAATAATCGTCAGGACTAATCTTGCCAGCATAAAAATTAAGCCTGTCTTGAGGATGTAAACGAGTTGCACGACCAAGATTTTGAGCAAACTTGGACATCTCGCAATTCCTGAAGGGCATGACACCCGTAATTGAAGGAACATCAATACCCTCACCAAGCATATCCACATGGAAAATCAAGGCTTTCTCATGCGCCTGCAAACCCTTGATCCTCTTAATCAATTCAAGTTTTTTCTTGTGATTTACGGGAGAATTAATCTTCTCACCATTCATGTAGATACCAAACTCAGAAGATAGGGCAAACACATGAACATCTGGATTTTCAATACGAAAATCCTCAAAATATTCAGTTTTAAACATTTCCTGTAATTCCATTTGACCCTTGCATACCACAAGCACCTTGGCACCCAACTGACTAGGATCAACAGAACATTCCCTAATCTTACGCTCATGGGCAAAGAACCCATCTGTAATTGATTTTAGAATAGCCGTATAGTCCTTTTCCATATCCACATTTTTAGGATTGTTGGCCCTCATAATATGAATATAGGGAGGCACCATTTCACCCGCATCAATCATCTGTTTGGCAGTACGAGAATAAATAACATTGTCGAAGATGTCTTCATTGTTCATGCCACGCTCTTCGGCAGAATCAGTATTCTTGGGAGTAGCAGTAAAGAACAGATTCTTTCGAGTAGGCAATACAGCGGCCTCACAAAATGAATCACTAACCAAGTTATGTGCCTCATCATTGACTGTAAGATCAGGAATCAACCCACTCTCAGCAAACTTGACTGAAGAATGATAGGTACTTACTACAACCAAGGGTAGTTTGTCCTTGAGACACTTCTGATATTCAGCCTGAACAATCTTAGGTGAAGTCGTAGAAATTACTTCACGAAAAATACTGTCAGGAGTTTTCTTCAACTCAGCAATGTAATACTCTTCATCAGGCTTGCCAGAATTAAAATTGATATATTTGGCATCAATCCCATTCCTTTGCAAATGGGCAAAAATCTCTTCAAACAACTGGAAGGATAGAAGAATACGGGGGGAATTAACTTTAATTAGCGCTGTAACATTATTTTTGAGTAAAGCACTAATCTCAAGCGCAATTATTTCAGCCTCAATTAGAGTCTTTCCAGTGCCCGTAGGAAGAATAATCTTGCCCTTACCATTATGATCCTCAAGAATAGCCTCAACAGCCTCGTTTTGATGCTGTCTAAATGTCAATGTTATTACTGGCTTATCACTTGACTGAATACGACTATCTCTAACCGCTTCATAAAAACGAGTCCACCATTCAGGACGATTATCATACATATTTCTCAAGGTTTCACGCTTCAACTCACGTACCTTACCCTTGAGCATAGATTCCATAGTTTTGTAATGGATTTCCTTGCCCGTATGAATAATAAGCATGTTCTTGTCATCTGAGGAATCAACTCCAAAATCCATGACTGAACTGAAACCGAAATTGCTTAGATGATCTTCATTAGCAGTCAAAGTATAATGTCCACCACGATACTTAACCTGAACGGTAGCAGGACGTTGATTTTCGCCAATACCATGACCGTCAACACCATAATCATCTTCAAGCACAGGTTGATAATCATAAATTCCGATACGATTATCTGAACCATCAGACTTAACCATGAATTCAACAAAAAGTTCCAAGGCCCAACCCTTGAACTCACTTTCGTCAATCAAATTCTTATACTGCTTGGCAAGACGCTTAATGTTATTACAAAAAACATTAATCGTACAGACAATCGTACCATCTTTCTTTTTGAGTAGTTCATGAATGTCTGGACACTTGTCTTTAAACGGATGTACTAACTGAATATCTGCCATTGTTTTTCTCCTGTTATACTTACAATATACACTATAATACTGAGATGTCAAACATGTTTTTCAACTTTTTCACATGCCGATTTCACCACATCGGCCAAATTAAGGCAAAGTCAAACGATATAATGCTTCTCTTGCTTTTACCCAATTATCTATACCTTTTTGTACTTTTTGACTGGCAGCAAACCCACACGTAGGTTTATTACATACCCACCATGCCAATCCTACCTCATGTTGAATCAGGGTTCTTTTCCCACAAATGTCGCACTTGTGTCTCCACCATGAGAATCGTTTCCAAAGCATATTCATCAATCTTCCTTAGTTAATAAAGGTGAAATGATCTCTTCTCTAGCAGGATGCATACACCCATTATTGCCATCATTATAGAGACAACCTGTATGGTCATTACAACACTGAAAACCATCTTCATCTTTTTCTCTTAGACAGTGTTCTGTTCCCAACCATGGATGAATATCAAAACTAAACATTAGTTCTCCATGTCTATATAAACATCATTTGGTAACTGTTCAATCTCTCTCACAAATGTCTCTCGTTCACCCTTAGTAATGTCCCCATAAACCTCTGCATCTATCAATATAGGCTCAACATACGCAAGAAAATGCCCTTTTGTTGTCAATGTCCTGTTATGATCTCCCCATGAAAAGGGAGCATTTGGCAATTCAGAAAGGTCATTCCAAAACCAATCTCTCCAAGTTATTGGCACTAACTTAGTTGCCTCAATAAACTTTACATCAGTTGTCTTGATCTTATAGGTAATGTTTGTATATTTATTCATGGTATATACCAGACGGGACCACCCCACTTAGGATCAAACGAATGAACATTAGGCTCATATGACAATACATCCTTCAGACGCTTGATAGCCTCTTTAGCCTGTTCCTCAGTTACTCCCTGTTTAAAAACAAGGACCACTCCAACTTGATCTTCGTTATATTCACTCATACCCTTACTATACCTCACATTAAGTGGATGTCAAACTATCAGCATCAACAAACTTTGCTTCTGTTCCACACTTTACACAAACCCACAAATCATGTTCATCAGGACTATGAAGAACATCTTGGTCATAAGATTTGGCTAACTCGGTAAAATATCCATCTTCATCTACTACCCACTCTTCTGTTACATGGGCAGTTGCATAAAATTGCTTACTGTCACAATCAGGGTTAGGACATACCGCTTTCTTTCCAATAATCATAGTAGCACCACTCCTTTGTATTCCCAGTCATGTATTCAATATAGCACAGTCATTGTAGTATTGCAAGGGACAATATGGCTTAAAGAAGTACTGCCCCACGATAACGCCAATCATAGGCCAACGTGCCATCAGGGAAGAAAATTAGTTGACGAATATCTTCAGGATCAGTTGAATCTGTCAAACAATTAGCCCAACATACATTCTGTCCATCAACATCATAAACAACTGATCCATGAGCCAAACGCATGATTTGTGTACCATGCAGTTGAAACCAATGACTAATACATTCTTGCATTATTTTTGGTAGAGTATGTTCTCTTACCCATTCAGCAACATTATTTGTTGACTCATCAGGAGTATAGATAGGACGTACTGTCAACTGTTTAACCTTGTTATTTTTACAAAAAGTAATGAGTTTTTTGATCTCAATCTCATTATCTACATATTCTTTAACCAACATGCAACTCAATCTAACAGTAAATCCAAATGAATGTAGTTTTTCAAGGAATATAGGCACATCATAATGTTCACCGTTAGGAGTATAAATAGCTTTGTTCTTATTTTCTCTCCAATGAACAACTGATAGGCAAATGGTATTCAAACCAAGTGTATACCAATGTTTCAAATTCTCATTAGCCTCATCAGTAGCTAACCAAATTCCATTCGTCTGCAATTCAATAAAGGGAAAATCGTCTTTGAAAAAGTCAATATATTGTGTAATCTGTTCAGGATATAAAGTAGGCTCACCCTTTCCTGTCAAGAGAATGGTTTGAACACCACTTCTTAGAGCACAAAGTTTGGCTTTCCTAAGATTATGTACATTAATATCAAGAACACGTTTTGCTCTAGGCGTTATTTTGGACACACAAAAAGGGCATTTGGCATTACATTCTGCCGTCCCCACCACCACACTCATGGTTTGAACTTTCATATTCAGTACCTAATGACAGTTTTATCTCTATCTATCCATTCTTGTATAATTTTAGCCCCTTTAGGTGTCAATCTCCACCATGTAACATACCTTGGATTAGGGGCTGTGGCATAAGTCATATAACCACTTTCAAATGCCCTCTTATAGTCCGTAAATGTACCTAAACCAGTCCATGCTGTTTCAAGAGATTTTCCATAATGAAAATCTACATATCTACGATATGCTTCATTCAAACACGTACTAATGCTTAATGGATTGCTCATACTGCCAATATACTCCCTATTAAGTGGATGTCAAATTATTTTGAAGACCTTTTTTGTATGACTTCCATTTGCCTATCAATAGAATCAATTAATCTACTGAATTGTCGTATCTTATCTAAGATTTGATTAGCCGCTTCATCTCCATTTTGGGACAGTTCATAGAGTTCTTCTATACCTACTTTGAAGTTCCAAAATTTACCATTATCTCCACCACTAAAGGTGTCCATAATATTATTGATGGACTGATTTAGTTCTGGGGATACGTTCATGCTCTTACTATACCTCACATTAAGTGGATGTCAAACTATTCTCTGCCATTATTTCAGTAAAATAATTTTCAATAGACTTAGCATCATGTTGACCACAGCCAAGCAAATAATCAACCTGAGCTAAAACACCTTTATTATTAATAGCAGATGCCTCATTAGCCTTTGCATCACCTACTAAAGTATCCAATTCAGGTTCAAGAATATCCCTATCAATACTACCCAAGAATAACAATAATTCGCCTTCACTCATAGTTTATTCTCCTGTCTCACTTACTATATCTCATATTAAGTGGATGTCAAACACTGATTTCATAAATTTTGTCAAAACCTTCGTTTTCTTCCATAGGCTCAAATGATTCAGCCATTTTATCATAAACCACATCAGGAACGACACGATCCCTCAATGTGTTCCTGCGCTTACATTCTTCAATAAGTGTAGGGATAAAACAGGCATGAACATTGGCTGAATAGTCTTGTGCGATATCAATCCAACCCTTTCTTCGATATGCAGTTAGATTAGTGGCATCAATCACAACATTCTGACCATTCTTGAGTAACATTCTGGCCATAGTTTGAGCAGCAAACCAAACCATTCCCTCAACCTTGGAATCAAATTCAGTACTAAAAATTTCCATACGAATGTCATCAGGACAAATTACAACAGCATCCATATCAGCAGCAATTGTTGACTTGCCACAAGCGGGAAATCCAACCATCAATGTTAATGTAGGTCTCATTGGAATTCTGCCAATTCTTTCTCTAAACATGCTTTTTCTTTCAAAGCCTCAGTCAACTGTTCATCAAGATCGATAACAATGTCTACCAAATTGCCAACCAGCTCAGTAACATCACATAATTTACCAACTTCAATTCCGGTAATATTAAAATTGTCAGCTTCACTTAACGTGTCATCTTGACGAGAATCTGTATTGTCTAGTCTCATATTTTTCTCCTGCTTTTCCTAATATACCACAGATTACAGTGAGTTCAAGTGATTACTTCACTTTCTCTCCAATACTAGGAAATAACAATGAAAAATCCTAGCATGTTGTTGTTTTACTTTCCTTACCATTCTATGTTTTGCAGTTAATATAAACAAATCTTTCAAGCTGAATCCAGCTTGTTCAGCCCACAAAATTACATTATGGTGTGTACAATGCATTTTATGATTATGAATGATATCTTGACATTTAAAAACCATAATGCCCTTTTTCTTGAGAACACGAGCGACTTCAATTAATGTTTGAGAATAATGTGTAGCCAGTTGACCATATGACCAGTACCCAGAAAACCTTTTAGACATAACCATGTTCCCAGTTTTGCCATGATCTCTACCATTTTTCACATAAGTAATAAAAGGAGGATCAAAAACCGCATTACTTAGAACACCATCTGCAATAGGCAAGTCGCTAGAACTAGCCTCAATCACATGATCAGCAAGAGGTTGTTTGTCAAAAACTAGTCTGGGTTCAGGGATATTCTTCCAGAAACCCCCATTACCATAGGTCAAATCACATTCAAAGCCTTCAGGACAATACAGTTCTCTTATTGCCTCAAGAATTTCATCTTGAGTTTCATAGACTGATTTGATAACTGACATGCTGATCCTTTACCACCAATGAATTATTTAATCCTTGAACAAGCATCTCAGCATACATGGGGGTAGTTCCATAACCAACTACGTGACCACACTCATCCAGAACTTCACAGAGGGTGTCAATCTTATAGTCGCCCTCACCATCCACAACACGAACATCAACACTGTTACCGACAATACATTCACTCATTCTCGTTCTCCTCTTCTTCTTCAGGCATCATAAATTCAGGATCACTTCCTTGAGCTTCCAATGCCTTAGCCATTTCTTCTTTCGTAAGTTTCTCTTGAGAAATAATCTTAAAATCTCCAGAATAATCACCTTCTGTTATATCATAATGAAGATCCTCTAAATTTCCTACATCATAAGGATCATTACTTAGCACCTCAACTTGAATAATCGTTTTGTAGTATGTTCGTTTTCCACGCATGGTTTACTCTACCACAGGTCTAACCATTGTCAACTACACATTCAAATAAAAATTCTGCACCATGAGTAGTTAATCCATCACACCTCATACATACAATGTCTGTTGCGTAAGGAGTCACATACATGTCATCATATCTCTCATTAATGAAAATAGCATATCGATCTTGGTTTGTCATCTTATCTTTGTATAAATAGGCTGAATATACTTGTACACCATCAATATATCCTGTACGAACTGCCTTTAAAAATGTTTGAACATTATTGATCGTCATCTGAATCCTCCTCATAGTCATAGTCCCAACCCCATTCAATACAAGGTCCTTGTGCTAAAAAGTCACCAAAGATAGTTGCAGCAATTTTTTTTGCCTCATCAACGTGATCCTCATATCCAGTCCAAACATGATTATAGATCATATCGTACAGCTTTTTGCAGTTTTGAACAAAATAGTAGAGAATCTCATCAGCAAATTTCTTGTTCTCAAAAAAAGAACTGTCAATGTTTATCTCAATCGCACCCACTACTTCAACAGGTAAATCAAATTCAAGAAATAATTGAATTAGTCTACTCATGACAAAAAGTACAGGATCTGCATCAACTTCTTGAAGAGATGCCATATGAAGTGCATCTCTGTATTGTCGTAGAGCAATAACATTTGGACTTCTTTTCATTGTAATTATACTTATGGCAGCAAAGACAAAGTCCCAAAGATCATCTTGAGCCTATCTGAATCATCAGGCCCAAAGGACGCTCCAACAAGAACATGCTCAAAAGGTACAGTTTCTTCACCAATTTTGAGATAAACTGTATCAGTCCAACTCAATACAGGAACCCCAGCATCTTCTGCCTTTTTAATAAGATGACTAAGCACCTCAACATTAGGAGCACCATGTACATACAAGTAAGGTTCATCAGACCAACTCAAAAGAGTCGTAGGGGGACATTCATTACCAAGTTCTGCAATCAAAGGCAATGCATGTATATGAGCCACCTGAGCAGCCAAAAGCCCAGTAGGGAATTGCAAATCGGTACGAATCAATAGTCTTTGTCCAATGTTAGCCATAGTATTTCTCTCCTTTGTATCTTGTCAATTACACTATATCATACTCTCAACAGAAATCAAATATTAGAAATCCTTTATTCTGTCAAGTAATTGAAATACACGGGCACGACATTTAGGGTTTGAGGTTAATAAAGCTTCATCAGTAATGAATTTTTTGACATCTTCAAGACGTACATATTTATGACCATTATTTGGAATTACCATCCTCATGCCAGTCAATAACCCATTTTTATCTACCTGTTGTTCAGAAACATCTGGTTGACTTTTCTTAAAACTCAAACCAAACATGATTAAACCCCACAATAATCAAGAATTTCTACTTCTATATCTTCAACAGGAAAACCATAATTATTAATTACGTCTCCAACAACTTTTTGTACTTCATCGATTAACACATCATCTTCGGTGTTTTCTGGAGCCAAATTAATAAAATGACCTGTTAGGGTCACTAAACCTGTTTTCCCATTCGTAGGTTGGCACTCAATATCAACAAAACTTGCATGATCTCCTTCTAATGGACTTGATACTGCTTCTGATAGTACTTTCATATTTACATCTTGAGCAAACCAAATCTTACAACTGGTCAGCAACTTCATGGCCTTTCTCCTTTATTTTTCAGTTTTTGACTTTTGTTACAACTAAATTATATATCTCCCTAGCTGAAACATTTGAACTTTTTTCTGTATACACATCAGCAAATGCCGCCGCATATCCTCCTTCTATCCATTTGCTCCATACTTCACTAAGGTCAAGTTCTTGTTCTATTTCCTTATTTAAATCCCACTTGAAAAATTCTACACATTTAATCTGGAAAAGTTCTCTAGGATTTTCTTTGAATCTAGAAGCGCAGATTAACTTGAGTACACAATACCTATGTTTTACTCCACAATCAGGTGGGACTAAACCGTCAATAAGATTTTGAATATCTCGCATATCTTCCTTCTTCTATAGAAGATACACTTATACCTTGCTGTTGTCAACTACCCACCCTCTCCCTGTACCTCCTTGATACAGGGAGAGGGATTGTTTAATTAGGCCACAACAGCTTCTTTTAGGGCACAACAGGACGCCTTAACACGGACAATCCTACCATTACGAAGTTTAACCTTGACATAAGGTACAGAATTAATAGTTCTGGCACCTTTGAATTCTCCAGAATCACCCTTCGTCATTTCTTCACAAGATTTAATACATGTTACTTGCATTTAATCCTCACCCCATTCCTCTAGCCACGCTTCCTGAGCAGCTTCGATCTCTCGTTCCCTACGGATCTTTTCCATTCGTGCCTCAAAACGAGCTTGAGCCACTTTTTTCTTCCGCTTGTTCTTCATCCCACCATTACCAGAGGCAATTTCCCCCTTATAACCTTCTGAACGAACAATTCCTCTCTGAAACTTACTACCCATTATCTTACTCCTATTTTATGGGTTCGACTTCCAACTTACCTATTATACCACACTTCAATCAAATTTCAACCTTACTTCTTCAAGTTCTTTCGAAAAATTTTCTTCAATCCATTCTGACCATGTCTCCTTAAACCATTCCTGATCTTCTTTTGAAAACTTCTTCAACTCTTCAGTCACTTCTTGAGCCTTTTCTTGCCACCTTTTAAAAAAAGGATCATCTTCCTTAAAACTATCACCTTGCTCTCTTAACACAAGAATACAAGCTTTAAACTTTTCCACTACCTTTTCTCGTTTTTCCATTAATCTCCACCTTTGAGCAAGAAATCATTATTAATCACCTTAAAACTCGCTCTGCCACCATCTAAAGCTTCACTACGTTGTTCTTCCATAGTACGAATTACAATCCCTTCTCGTGGATTATCAGTACCAGCATACGTACCTTTAGCTAGCTCTAACAATTCTTCAAGATTCCATGTGAACTCCAAATTAGTTACAATGTCTGGAACTGTAGGAATGTCTAAATCTCTACAAAATGCTAAAAACTCATCACAATCAAGATATCTACGTCCATGAATATCCAACACATTAAATGCAAAAAATTGAAGTTCGTTAAGTTTCAAAGGGTTTTTCTGAATACCAGGACCTGCAACTTCACCCTGAATAGCAAAATGCTTCATTAATTCGAGTTTCTCAATAATACTATGTTTCTTAGCAATACGCCAAAAAATGTTGGTATCATCTTCACCAATTGACCAATTTCGAGAACAAACATCTGCTTGTCCCTCAAACCATGAAAATGTACCTGAGGAACCATCTACCTTAGTAGAGAAGTAAACTAATTTGCCTTGCATCTCATCAATAATAGATGGAAAAGACTGAACTCTAAGTTCATCTGTTTTTGGAACATAACTAGGTCGAGCCCGTAGAATATTCCCACCATAACTAGCTGGTACAGGGGGTTCATACTTAACAATACCAAGCCTTTCGGTCCAATCAAAACCAACTTGATACTCTACAAATTCTTCATTGACATGATAACCATGTTCATGCACAATGCTTAAGGGCACTACTAATCCTTGACTAATTTGACCACGCAGTCGTATTGTCTTCAGACGAATTGGCTTATCGGGCCTATTCTTATCTTTAAGAAATTCAGACCATTTCTTGTCAGGTAATACAGAATCTACCTCCAGATAAATAACTTTATCACCTACTTTAAATTCATCTTTCTTTACAACTACTTGCCAGCCAAGCACTTGTGCAATCTCAATCCTATCGGCACCCTTAATAGGAGACAATGAATCAATAATTTGAAGTGACGCTAATTTTCTCATGATCTAATATACCACATTTAATTCACTTGTCCAACTTTTTTTCCACAATTTTGACACGTTAATTCACGTCTACGTTTTCGTCTCGATGTGTCCTTGGCAGCTATCAAATTATACTCACGAGCACAATGTGGACATTTACAAATGAATTCTTCAGATACTGGCAACCCTTTTTGATACATCATTGAACTTTCTTTAGTATAACGTCCCAGTAAGATCCAAAAGACAAGAGACGCTCACTGCCCATAATTATGGTTGGCATGATATTAATTGAATGTGCAAAGAGAAACTCGAAAATACTTGCAACACCTTACAAGGAATTTATGAAAATCATCAATCATAGATTCGGGAAAATCAGCAGTAACGGGCACAACATTGCTTCCATCTGGCTGAACCCCTTGACCATAAACCGCCGAACTGGCTCTACCTATTGCTATTTCTAGACCTTTTGAAACGTTAAACATATACCAAGGACATTTACTAAACCCCACCCTAAAATATGCTGTCCCATCAATTTTAAAGGCAACTAAAACCCCTATTTTACGTCCATGGCCATCTCTTACGTATTGACGAATCATAGGATAACGCCCCAACATCGCATTTTCACGTATCCTCTTATGCATTTCATTCATTAGTTTTTTTCCTTTCCTTCAGTATTCTTCAGTTTAATTCTATGAGGTTGTCAATTCCATAATATACCTCACTCTGATACGTTGTCAACTATGTTCGTTTCACTTTTCTGTCCCAATGAAATACGAGGATCATTCAAGTACTGCAAATACCCATTTACATCTTGTTCATGTCTGATGACAATGTCTGAATCTTCCAAAATCCACACCTCACCTCGTGTAGTTGTAACAACACGTTCACCAACAATAGCAGTAACTCTGTTCCCAAGTTCTGCACTGCGATAAATGGCATCTGGAATAAGTTCCTCCACAAGTGTATCACTCATTAAATTTACTGGAAATACAATAGTTATTAAACAAACAAGAACAGCAATAAGGGTAGATAGTGTAAACACTATAGGTGTTTCCTCTTGATCAAAATCCCTTGACAAAAAAGTCACAAATAAGAATGTAAAACCAAAAGCCAATCCATGAAACAAGTACAAGGCTACACCAGTGTTTACAGTCAGAATGACACCTACACTTCCTGCAACAACTAAAATTAAAAACCCTATAATTACTCTTGTCATGTTTTCCATTGTTTTCTCCTGTCTACTTTATTATACCTTATTTATCCTAGATTGCAAATTCAGAAATTCCCTCAACTAGCTTAATATTATGCACTGGCTCATCATGACCAGTATCATAAACTAACAGTGAAACTGTACCATCGAAGATGTCTAAAGAAACAGTCTTATCACCAATAGACATATCCAATCGATGATCACCATACGTTCCAGCTTGTATCTCTACAGGAATGTTCTCACCCACACCCATACCATCCTTAAGAAGCGCTTTGAAAATTGTTTCCATAATCTTACTATACTCCTTTTTTCCCAGATTGCAACTCTAAATCTGATGTTTAATCATACTCTTCACACTTTTCCATCCATTCTCACCCGCACTTTGACGTAACAGACAAGCCTTTTCAAATGCCCTAATGTCCAGATTCTTACCCATGGCCAGAATATCATCCTTAAGCTCAATCAAAGCCTCAAGAGCATCTTGCTTATACTTTAAACTCATTGCCAATCCATTAGGAGTCACATTCTCAATAATGATTTTGATTTTCTCAATCACTTGTTCAGGAGTCAATTGCACATCTACTTTGAATGCACGAGACGTTAATGCATCGGCCACCTTGGAAAAATCAAGATTAGATATGAAAATTACTTGACCCGTAAACTCAAACGAAGGCTCTAATTCAGCTCGTTTTGTTCCTTGACCTGGCCATGAAATAATTCTCGTTTTGTACAAATCCAATGCAGATTTAAGAATACTGATAGACCCACTATCCTTAAGCACATCATCACAATCATCAAAAATATTCATCCCAGCAGGATTATTGTGAAGCACCTCATAAAGGCCCATAGGGCTTGCTCGACCACTTATCCACTTGTAGTCAACATCCTTTACCAAACCATACTCTTCAAGCTGTTTACGCACTGTCCATGTTTTCCCAACACCTGACTTACCTGTCAAGAGAAAACTAGGGGCTGTCCCATCAATCACCATCCCAGTAATATGCTCAATCATTTCAAATTGCTCTTGCACAGGAATCTGAATAACAGGCTTCTCAATCTTAATTTTCTTAGTTTTCTTAGACTTATTAGAAATTTCAAGAATCTCTTGATAGGGATTAGAAGGATTCTCATTCCGATAAATCTTAGGACGGTTACCACGAAGATACGATACCACACCTTTGTCAACCGACATCTGTACAGCCCTAATTGCCGTAGTATAAGATACAGCAGCACGATCAGCTATGTCTTGTACTGTAAATTCTCCACCCGTCTCTGTAATCAAACTCAGTACAGGATTCAACTTGTAATTCGTTTTTTTACCCATTCTCAAAACTCCCTAGCTTGTGGTTGTCACTGAACAAACTCTCGTGTTAGTGTTAGTGATTTTCTGCCAACACTATAAACATACCACAGCAACGACTAAATGCAAATCAAAATATGAAATGATTTACGATGCAGCTTCTAATCTATGTTGAACCCGTAACTTCTCTAGGGCTTCAGGACCTATGCCCTTGATTAACATCACACCACTCTCATTCAATACTTCTCCAGACTTGATAGAATTCCAATCAACAAGATCAACAACAATGTCTTCTTCAGAATGAATAGCTGTCACTATCCCGCTACTTACCTCAATTACAATTTTGTTCATCACAACCCCCCATTCAACATTTTTGCTATAACCACGTCCATATCTTCATAATTGTACATATCATCCACTTTAGAGAATTTTCTCAGCCCGTCATGGATTTGACGATCAGTTAAAATTGCACCAGCAGGATGTCTAAAACATTTACCCCGCCTCAATTCATAAATCTCTGTCGCATGCTTCAATGCCAAATTTCTAATACCACCATCCTCAAATTCAACCTCACGGGCATAAAAGACTACAGGATGATGTTTGACTATCAATCCTATCTGAAGACCACTCATATAGGCCCCACGTACCTTAGTAGTAAAAATTCCTTGACTAGGTTCAATATTCTCAATAATCTCAATAATCTCAGGGGCAGATTCGTCTATTAGACCTATCCTGACTGGCTCACCATTATCCCTCATGCTCTTACGACATTTCCTGCAAATATATTTCTTGACATATCGCTCAGGGCTTAAACCTGATTTAGCAAGAGACTTGACAAATCCATCTTTAGTGGTAATAGTAGTTTTTTCACACTGACTACACAATAGGGTTTTAGGAACGAGAAAATCATTGACTCTCCATTCCACTGGTCGCCTACCCTTTTGGCCTACTGGTACAGACAGTTCAGTTCTCGTTACTTCATATTTGGCCATTACTCTATCTCCCTTGTTATAACCTAATATACACCAATCTTAGAGAATGTCAAACCACAATCTCTCTAATGAATTTGATCTAGTATCTTTTGATTAGCAAGAGTTATGTCCCTATATGCTTTATCAAGTAAGGCATATCCTTGTTTTGATAGATTCTTAATTTCTTCAGCATCTTGAAGAGCCACTTCTTTGTGATTTTTGGCTTCTGTACCAATAATATGATCAGCATTATAACTGATCTCATGCAAAAGCTCCCTCAAATTGTCAAATTGATTAGTCATTATTATTTACCTTTCGTTTCACAATTCAAATTTTGGCGCACCTAGGAGGAATTGAACCTTCCAGTTTCCACCCTCTGGGTGGCGTCTTACCTAGCATTAGACGATAGGTGCGTTATCCTGTTATATCACCAATATACCTCAACTTTTCCTGTTGTCAACTTCATATGTACGTGCCATAACTTTTTCTCCCTTTTTCTTGATGATAAAATAATATACACCATACTTAGAGATTGTTTGCGCACTTATTGCTTTCACTTACTTGTCCTCCTTGTTTAGCCTTCGCATCAGTGAATCCACTACCGTTGAAACTGGTTCGTGGAGTTGAACGAAATCTTTGTGCGATGCCATGCCATAGCTTTCACCTGCATGAAAAGCGATAGTTAACGCAGCTTTTATATCAAGTGGCGTGGTTCGTCTAAGTTCATCTTTGGTCATTTTCGGGCCTCCATATGTTATACCACCAATATACCTCAAGTTTATCCTTTGTCAAAAAATTAATCAGAAAGATTTCTAACCAATTCGATATACTCTGTTATCTTGTTAATTATAGACTTCTCAAAATCTGACCATTCCTTTTCTGATACCTTCTCAAAAATTTCGGCAGCAGCGGCAGAACCAGATTCATTATAAAGCCACTCATACCACGAGTGACCATATTCATAGGTCCGTTCCTTATATGCAAAAGCTTGAGGAACATATCCCCTATCATAGGCAAAATCAAGAAAATCTGTTTCAAGGCCAACTGGTACTTTATCTGGCTTGCTCATGCCCTTACTATACTCTAAAAATGACCTTTGTCAAATGCTTTTTCCACCCAAAAATTAACCACTCCAAACTAGACAACCCCCACAAAATTAACCACTCCAAACTTTCCTTTCTCAAATTTTAATTTTGTCATTTTTGAAAATTTGATTAACTACTCCAAACTAGACAAATCAACCCCACAAAATTAACCACTCCAAACTTTCCTTTCTCATTTTCTCAAAAATGAGAATTATAAACAAAAAAGAGAATGAAAGAATTCTCTTAATCTTTAATTATTTAATTCTAATCTTCGCCTTCTTCCAATATTGATAATGCAAAATTCAAATGAGAAATTGCAATTGAGGCTTTAGAATAATCAAATTTAGGAATGTCTCCTATACTTGCATTGGTAATTGTTAGAATATATCCTTTGTCCCTACAATCACCATATCCTCTATACCTACAATGTTCCCCCTCAGGTAATTGACTTACAATATTACAAGTACATCCTATCGATTTATACCATTCTAAATTAGGACGACTCTTGAATCCTTCTTCTCCTTCTACATTATCTGTATAACTCTCAAATTGTTTATCAGTATAATTATCAGGACGATCAGACCAAAGATTTCTAATATGTAATGTTGTGCCTAATATATTAATATCTAAAACTATCAACCAATCATAATTTTGATCTCTCAAAACAAATGCTTTACGATCACTCACCAAACTACAGGCTTCTATCCAATCAATATCAACTTCTACATAATAAAGAAAATTATCAAAATCATTAAAATCAAATTGATTTTCTTCTGTATGACCACCATCAACTAATAATTGATGTACCTGCAAACACCTATCTATTAAAGGTATACCACGTTTTACAATTAATCTATTCAATCCTTCACGAATTTGCCAATCTTCCTCAAAAACATCATCAGTCATAAAGGCCATAAGAAAATTAGCTATCACTTCATCTCGTGCCCCAGCACTCTTAATCTTCCTAGCCTCTTCACCCAATTTCTTGCCAATAGCTTCAGCTTCTATAATTCCCTTGTCAGACCTACTTAAATAATCATAAAGACCTTGAAGCTCTTCATTTATTTGAGCCTGTTCCTCTTTAGTCTTATCTTTTTTGACTGAAGCAATTATCTCATTAATGTCTTTTTCCTTACGATTATGCTCTCGAACTAAATCTAAAAGGTTTTCTTGCATAATACACTATACCATACCTTAAACAAAAAGCAAGCCCCTAAGTTAAAAAAAACTTAGGGGCTCACAGCATGAAGAAACACACATTTCTCACTCATAATCAGGCATCAATAAATATACCTTACCTGCTGCTGCAACTCGTACAACATTCTCTAAAGGTACTGTTCGCCATGCTCCCCTACCTATAACCTCACCATTTATCCCACGAACGACCTTGTTCACATCAAATACTGTCATCTGATCATGCAGCCTATCCATAGTTTTACGATCAGTTCTACCACTAGGACTCTTAGCTACACTAGGCTTGGTCACATGTAACCTGTAACTCATCTTCCTTAATGTACCATCTCCCCTTTTAATAAAATGAACCGAACCAATCTTATTTCCTACCAATTCCATAATCTCTCTCACAGACTCAGGACTAGTATCCTCTACTAGTTCATAACCTCGCTTCTTAGCAAGATCAGCCAATATATCAAACCTTAACTTATCTGCTTTACCTCCCATCATCCTAGCTGTCCTCTCTTCATAGGTGAAAACTGGATTGTTAATTAATATGTTATTCATACTCTCTTCTCCTTATTCTACTTCTTCTGGCAAATAGTTGGCCAAACACCCTACTGTAAAATCCATGCCTACTTTAAGAACTCTGAATTCGTTAATGTCCATTTCTAGAACAACCCTGCCGCTTTCACCTGCACGTTCCCATTCTTCATCTATATGATCAATCTTGTCTGATACACATAGTAATAGTGACGGATCTCTAGCAAAAACTTCTAACTGATCTTCTATTTGCTTTATTAATGTATTTTCCATATATATATTATACAACTTTAACACAGTTTTACAAGTAAAATCTGTATTTATTCTCCATCAGTATCTCCATCGTCTTTGCTCATTTCCTTAAGAGTTTCTACCCTTTCACTATCAAACAAAGGTGGCTTGTTCATGGATGTAGTAGGCCGTATGTCAAAATCCAAACTTACTGTTGATTCCATGTATTCCTTATCACTCTTAGGCTTCTCTCGACTCGTCTCACTACATAGATCATTAATCAAAATCTTATTAGCACAACGATAACACTGTACTTGACAGTCTCCTACCTGATCATTCATAGTTAGTACTGCGTCACATCCATTAGGACAATATCCTAAAAACTTTGATGCAGTAATTGTTGATTCAAGAAGTGGTGACTCAACCTTATTGGTATGACCTTCTTCAACTAAAGGCTTAGCCTTAGGGGGCCTACCTCGCCTCTTCTGAGGTTCTTTAGGCTCACCTGATTCAGTGAATGTATCTTTTGTATTCTTTGTATTCTTTGTAGCTTTAGGCTTTTCCACCTCAGCCTTAGGGGCAGATACCCTACCTCGCCTCTTCTTAGCTGTCGTATAATCCTTACCCTCACCAAACAATGCTTCATTCAGTGCTTGTCGATCTGCATCATCTGATACCTCAATTCCTGTAGCCCTTGCTTGTTCTAGCAACCACTTATCTACTAAACCATTCTGACGCTTTGTTTGTTTATATGCACTTACATCTGGAAATCCTGCAAGTTCTACACCATTCTTGTTAAAGATAATTTTACCTGCTTGAAGGAATTCAGTGAATGTTGATTCAGTGGATACCTTAGATACCTTAGATACCTTAGATGTCTTAGCCTTAGGAGGAATCTTTGTGGTTTTATTTTTACTACCAACTGGCCTGCCCCTTTTCTTAGGTGTAGATGTAAGCTTAGTTTCAGATTGAACTTCTACACTTTTACTCATCTGTTTATCTAACAGAAGATTAAGCTTATCTAGGCTTTGCTTTAGTCGATTGCATTCAGTGGATGTAAAATCCTTCAGTTTCCTTATGACTGAATATTCTTTGAACACATCATTAAGGATTGTTGCTCTTGTTCGCCTAGTCCTTTTCTTAGAACTAACCTTACTCACATTAACCACTGCATTAGCTCTAGTAGCCTTTATAGTAGCTTTTGTCTTCTTACCTATACCTAGCCCTGTTTTAATTGCTTTAACCTTTCCTGAGCCTTCTGTGGCTGTTTTAGGCTTATTCTTACTTCCTTTAGGTCGTCCTCGCTTTGCCATGATTGATTTCCTTTCTTTTGGTTTATCAACTTGCACTTACTATACCTCATTCAGTAAATAATTTCAAGTCCTTATCTCATTTTTTTTTAATTTTATCAACAAAATGCACATTTTTACTAAGGTTTTTGGCTTTTTCTCCATTAAAAATTTCTGGCACTTCCTTTTTTGAGGTTTAATAGAGGGTCTCGCATAATGCATGCCAATTTTGCATTCAGTGAATGATTTTGCGATGATTATCTTTTGTGAGAAAATGATGCCTTAAATTCTCAAATTTGAGAATGGCGATCAACCTAGTGCAAAACAGTGCATTCTATTAGAAAATTGTACTATCTATTACTATCTATTACTATCTATTACTATCTATTACTATCTATTACTATCTATTATCCTTTTCTGTAGTTATTTGACCTGATTTGACCTGATTTGACCTGATTTGA
>Ga0307379_10004661_pt1 | contig 19474 bp, 14 predicted proteins | sample UN2MG_FD_202237 | JGI IMG/M metagenome (GOLD analysis project Ga0307379, IMG submission 202237) | Soil microbial communities from Risofladan, Vaasa, Finland - UN-2 | ecosystem: Environmental > Terrestrial > Soil > Coastal area > Acid sulfate soil | place: Finland: Risofladan, Vaasa | collected... | reverse complement strand
CTGCTTCGACCTGTTCCTTGACCTTCTGCTCCAAAGACAACCGCGGCTTTGCTTGCCAGCCACCAGTATCAACTACAGTAAACTCTCGCCCCTGCCAGGAAGCAAAAGCAAAAACGCGGTCCCTGGTTGTTCCTGGCAAATCAGCAACCACGGCTATCCGCCGACCCGCCAGGCGGTTAAGCAATGTGGACTTACCCACGTTAGTTCTGCCCACAATCGCCACAATGGGTCTGGTCATTTGTCTGAGCCCTTTGGATTTAACACAGAAGAATTCTGGCTAGCAATGCCTTTTGTAGATGAAGCCTGTTTTCGGCCTGGTCGAATACCACTGACCGGGGGTCATCTAGCAAGCCGGCGGAAATTTCCTGGCCGTAATGAGCCGGCAAGGGATGCATGAATAAAGCATCTCTTTTAGCCAGGCTTAGTAATTTACTATTCACCTGATAGCTTGAAAAAACGAAACTGCGTTTCTCTGCCTCAGCCTCCTGACCCATGCTAACCCACACATCAGTATAAATTATATCAGCACCTCTGGCTGCTTCATGAGGGTTATTGGTTAGCTGAATCTGGCTACCGCTAAGAGCAGCGATTTTTTTTCCTTGATTCAATACTTCTTTCTTAACCTCGTAGCCTGGCGGCGAGGCTAAGTGGAAATTCATGCCCGTCAGGCAAGCAGAGAGAAGCAAGCTATTGGCTACATTATTGCCATCGCCAATAAATGCCAAAGTCAAGCCAGAAAGCTTCCCTTTCTTTTCAGAAATGGTGAGAAGGTCGGAAAGAGCCTGGCAGGGGTGTTCCAGGTCAGAAAGGGCATTAATTACAGGCACAGAAGAATGAGCAGCGAGAATATGCAGAGTTTCTTGAGAAAATGTGCGAGCGGCAATGACGTCCACATAGCGGCTGAGCACCCGAGCTATATCAGCTGCTGGCTCTCGCTTGCCCAAGCCCACCTCCTCTGGAGATAGGTAGATGCAATGTCCGCCTAGCTGATACATAGCCAACTCGAAACTGACTCTGGTTCGCAAGGAAGGCTTCTCAAAGAGGAGAGCTAAGGTTTTCCCTGAAAGGAGAGATGATGCCCCCTCTCGCTTTATGCACCGGGCCTGCTCTATGAGATGCTCAATTTCCTTACGGTCGAGGTCAGCTATTGAGAGTAAATCTTTTTTCATATTTCGTCTCTCTTGATACTACTTTAGCGAATGACGTTTGTCAATCGGTAGAACACAACTTCACGCTGAGCTTCGGAGTGGCTATTGGTATAGCAAATTATTTGAACTGTTTATTATAATGAGCTAGATGACCAATATCTATCGTTGAGCTAAATCTTATGGCATGTTGGGCAAAATATGGAGATAAGCGTGAAATGCTATTCGGGCTATGTCTACGCTGAAGAACCACGCTCTTTTATCTGGCAAGAAAAGGAACTTAAAATAAAGTCAGTAGAAAAAGCCTGGCAGGAACCAGACAAAAGGCTATTCAGAGTGGTCACCGAGGATGGTAAACTATTTGAACTGTGTTACAATGAAGCAACTGACCGATGGACTGCTGTTGAATTGACGTTTTAAGGAGAAATCGTGAGAGAGATTTTTGAGATTCTAGAACAGAATGCCCGGGCGACTCCGGAACAGATTTCCACCATGGTGGATAAACCTGTCAAAGAGGTAGAAAAAATAATTAAGCAGGCTGAGAAAGATGGGACTATTGTGAAATACAAAGCCATAATAAACTGGCCTAAATTAGGCAAGGAAGATGTATGGGCTTTAATCGAAGTCAGGGTAGCACCGCAACGCGGTGTTGGCTTCGATGCCATTGCTGAGCGGATCTATCAATTTCCTGAAGTGTATTCTGCTTATCTAGTCTCAGGCACCTATGACCTAGCTATACTGGTGAGAGGTAAAAATATGCAGGAAATTTCCAGTTTTGTCGCTGAGAAACTAGCTCCTCTAGAGCAGGTACAAAGCACTGTCACCCACTTTCTTCTCAAACGATATAAGGAGAACGAGGAAACTTTTCACCTTCCCAAGGAAACAAATAGACGTCTACCAATAACGCTGTAATATGCTAAACACAAAGTCCACAGCAACCAAAGCCCGGGATAGCCTGATTTCACAAAAGGTGGCTACGCTTCCACCATCAGGCATCAGGAAGTTCTTCGACCTACTTTCCTCCGTGGAAGACGTTATCTCGCTTAGTATCGGTGAGCCTGATTTCGTCACCCCCTGGCATGTCAGGGAGGCAGGCATATATTCTCTGGAAAAAGGCTACACCATGTATACCTCAAACTCCGGCATGCCTGAACTACGTCAGGAACTAGCCAGCTACCTGGAGCTTCGTTATGGGGTGAGCTATCATCCTGAGCATGAAATTCTTATTACCACAGGAAGTAGTGAAGGATTAGACCTTGCTCTAAGAGCCATTATCAACTCCAGTGACGAGGTTATAATTCCCGACCCTTGCTATGTGGCTTATCCCGCCGATATCATTCTGGCTGGCGGAGTGCCCATTCTTATTCCCACAAACGAAGAAAACAATTTTGTCATCAGGACAACCGATATCGAAGCCCGAATCACGAAACAGACGAAGGCTATCTTGATAGGCTACCCGGCAAATCCCACTGGCGCGGCCATGCCCAAAAAAGAGGCGAATGCTATTGCCGCGCTGGCTAAAAAGCATGACTTGCTGGTTATATCCGATGAGATATATGCCCGTTTAGTTTATGGAGTGGAGCATATTTGCTTTCCCAGCCTTCCCGGGATGAAAGAGCGTACCATCCTGATCAGCGGATTTTCCAAATCTCATGCCATGACTGGCTGGCGTATCGGCTATGTGGCAGCCGAACGCCGTTTCATCCAGGCCCTGACCAAAATCCATCAATACACCATGCTCAGTGCCCCAACTATGGCACAGATGGCAGCCATCGATGCCCTAAGAAACGGTGAAGTTGAGGTCGAAAGGATGGTTCAAGAATACAACAGACGCCGTCGCCTCATGGTCAAAAGATTAAATGAGATTGGGTTATCCTGTTTTGAGCCCAAGGGCGCTTTCTATGCTTTCCCCTCAATAAAAGCTACCGGAATGAATTCAGAGGAGTTTGCCGAAAAGCTGCTGGTGGAGGAAGAAGTTGCTGTAGTCCCGGGCACTGCTTTTGGACCGTGTGGTGAAGGTTTTGTCCGCTGCTGCTATGCTACTTCTATACCTGACATCGAGGAAGCGCTGAGAAGAATGGGCAGGTTCATAAGAAAAAGTGGGCTAAATACAGCATAATAGGCACCTTAGAAACAAGCTCTGGATTTATATCCATTTCTTGCCTTTTCCTGTTCAACCTGGGTTTACTATATCAAAGAGTGCCATAAGCACAACCAGTGATAAAATAGCTTTCAACTATAGAAGAGAGAAAGGAAATTTCAATGCCTATGAAAGATGGAGTTATCATCGTGGGGGCGGGTGCCGTTGGATGTTCCGTAGCCTATCATTTAGCCAGGCGTGGCATCACTTCTCAAATAATTGACAGGGAAGGCATCGCCAGCAGAGCTTCAGGAAAGGCCTGGGGTGTTTGGTCGTATCCTCCTGAAAATTGGTCGTTAACAGGTTTGGCCATGACTGAGGACAGGTTGCCAATGCGAACCGATGCGAAATTTCTTAGTGAAATAGCTCAAAGACGTGAATATGAGCAACGTGTGCTCGACCCTCTTTACTGGCCCGGTTACCACAGGCTGCCGGAAGCCATCCGCGAACTGGAGGAAAGAGGGGGGATTGATGTGGGATATCGCGAGCTTCCATTCGTTTGGATCGCCTTCTCGGAAGAGGTAGAAGAGAATTACAGGGAGTTTTTCTCCGACATTAGAAGCGCCGGCTATTACGAGGGAGATTGGTTAGAGCCAGATGAGCTACAAGCTATCTTCCCCAACATTAACCCACAAATCAAGAGACAAATCAAGGGAGCCCTGTGTCTTCCTAATTTCAAAGTTGAGCCTTATAAATATACCCTGTGCCTGGCACAAGCCGCTGAAAAATTGGGATGTACTATCCGCAGTGGCGAGGCAGTGGGATTCGGCAGCAAAAGTTCGAGAGTCACTTCGGTTGTCCTGGCCAGTGGGACTGAGATAGAGGCCACTGAAGTGGTCCTGGCCATGGGGCCATGGATTGGCCAGGCAACCTCGTGGCTGGGCAAAGAATTACCCGTTCAACTATCCAGAGCACAGTGCCTAAGAGTTGAGTTGCCTCGTCCATTCTCTCCTTACGGTATATATACGACGAAAGGAGCTATTATTCCCGAGGTTGACAATCAGGTTCTTCTGCATGGTTTTAAGGGATATCCAGACCTGGTAACAAATTTCGATAGCTCGCTGACCGAAGAGAGCAAGCTTTTAGCGATAGAAATGGCAACAAAGCTATTCCCCGAGATAGAAAATGGTTCTATAGTCGAGCATAGAGGCGACCTGGAGTGCTGGGCTCCCGGGTTAAGATTGCAACCCGTGCTAGGTCGTCATCCCGAATGGGACAATGTCTATCTGGCTAGCAGGTTTGGTCCCTCCGGTATTATGTTAAGCCTGAGTACCGGACAACTCATGGCCGAACTCATCGCCAGAGGTGGTCAAGCTCCTTACAGAGTAGAAAAGCTACTCGAGGCTTTATCCCCGGCGGAACTTAAAGAAAGTAAAGGCTAGGGCCTCTGGTCCTAGATTTACCATATCAAAGAGTGCCATAAGCACGACCAGTGATAAAATATCTTTCGAATATGGAAGATAGAAAGGAGATTTCAATGTCGATGAAAGATGGAATCATTATCGTGGGGGCAGGTGCTGCTGGATGTTCAGTAGCCTATCATCTAGCCAGGGGTGGCATCACTTCTCAAATAATTGACAGGGAAGGCATTGCCAGCAGAGCTTCAGGAAAAGCCTGGGGTATTTGGTCGTATCCTCCTGAAAATTGGTCGTCAACAGATGTGGACGTGACTGAGGACAGGTTACCAATGCGAACCGATGCGCAATTTCTTGGTGAAAGAGCTCAAAGGCGTGAATATCAGCAACGTGTGAGCGACTTTTACTGGCTCGGTTACCACAGGCTGCCGGAAGCCATCCGTGAACTGGAGGAAAGAGGGGGAATCAATGTGGACTATCGCGAGTTTCCAATTGTTCGGATTGCTGTCTCAGAAGAGGTAGAAAAGAGGTACAGGGAGTTTTTCTCAGCCATTAGAAGCGCCGGCTATTACGAGGGGGATTGGCGGGAGCCGGATGAGCTACAAGCTATCTTCCCCAACATTAATCCTCAAATCAAGGGACAAATCAAGGGAGGTCTGTGTCTTCCTAATTTCAAAGTTGAACCTTATAAATACACCCTGTGTCTGGCACAAGCCGCTGAGAAAATGGGATGTACCATCCGCAGCGGTGATGTCGTGGGATTTGGCAGCCAGGGTTCAAGAGTCACTTCGGTTGTCCTGGCCAGTGGGACTGAGATCCAGGCCACTGAAGTAGTCCTGGCTATGGGGCCCTGGATTGGCCAGGCAACCTCGTGGCTCGGCAAAGAATTACCCGTTCAACTATACAAATCACAGTGCCTAAGAGTTGAGTTACCTCGCCCATTCCCTCCTTATCATATTGATTATGTTAGTGGGACGGTGGAAGGATTCATTGTTCCCGAAGTTGGCAATCAGGTTCTTCTGGAAGTTGAAAAGAAATTGCCCGACGTGGTAACAAATTTCGATAGTTCACTGACCGAAGAGAGTAAGCTTTTAGCGATAGAAATGGCAACAAATCTATTCCCTGAGATAGAAAACGGCTCTGTGGTCGAACATAGAGGCGACCTGGAGTGCTGGGCTCCCGGGTTAAGAATGCGACCCGTGCTAGGTCGTCATCCCGAATGGGACAATGTCTATCTGGCTAGCAGGTTCGGCCCATGTGGTATTATGTTAAGCCTGAGTGCTGGACAGCTCATGGCCGAACTTATCGCCAGAGGTGGTCAAGCTCCTTACAGAGTAGAAAAGCTACTCGAGACTTTATCCCCGGTGGAACTTAAGGAAAATAAAGACTAAAACCGTCTGGTCCTGGGTTTACCATATCAAAGAGTATACATAAGCACGACCAGTGATAAAATAGCCTTCAAATATAGAAGATGGAAAGGAAATTGCAATGGCGATGAAAGACGGAGTCATTATCGTGGGGGCAGGTGCCGTTGGATGTTCCGTAGCCTATCATTTAGCCAGGCGTGGCATCACTTCTCAAATAATTGACAGGGAAGGCATTGCTAGCAGAGCTTCAGGAAAGGCCTGGGCTGTTTGGACATATCCTCCTGAGACTTTTTTGGCATCAGATATAAACTTAATCGTGCTGTCAATTCTGGCCGATGCGGAACTTCAAAGTGAAATAGCTCAAAGGCAGGAATATGCGCAACGTATGGTCGACCTTCACTGGATTGGTTATCACAGGCTACCAGAAGCTGTCCGCGAACTGGAGGAAAGAGGGGGAATCAATGTGGGATATCTCGAGCTTCCGTTCGTTCAAATCGCTCTCTCGGAAGAGGAAGAGGAGATGTACAAGAAAGATTTATCCGCCATTAGAAGCGCCGGCTATAATGAGGGAGATTGGTTGAAGCCAGATGAGCTACAAGCTATCTTCCCCAACATTAACCCGCAAATCAAGGGGGGCATGTGCTTTCCCGGTTTCAAAGTTGAACCTTATAAATACACCCTGTGCCTGGCACAAGCCGCTGAGAAAATGGGATGTACTATCCGCAGTGGCGAGGTAGTGGGATTCGGCAGCCAGGGTTCAAGAGTCACCTCGGTGGTCCTGGCCAGTGGGACTGAGATCGAGGCCACTGAAGTAGTCCTGGCCATGGGGCCCTGGATTGGCCAGGCAACCTCGTGGCTCGGCAAAGAATTACCCGTCGAATTACACAGAGAACAATGTATAAGAGTTGAGTTGCCTCGTCCATTCCCTCCTTACGGTATTTGGACGATGGAAGGAGCCATTATTCCCGAGGCTGACAATAAGGTTATCCTGCACGGTTTTAAGGGATGGCCCGACCTGGTAACAAATTTCGATAGTTCACTGACCGAAGAGAGCAAGCTTTCAGCAATAGAAATGGCAACAAATCTATTCCCCGAGATAGAAAATGGTTCTATAGTCGAACATAGAGGCGACCTGGAGTGCTGGGCTCCCGTATTAAGAATGCAACCCGTGCTAGGTCGTCATCCCGAATGGGACAATGTCTATCTGGCTAGCAGGTTCGGTACCTGCGGTATTATGTTAAGTCTGAGTGCTGGACAGCTCATGGCCGAACTCATCGCCGGAGGCGGTAAAGCTCCTTACAGAGTAGAAAAGCTACTCGAGACTTTATCCCCGGCAGAACTTAAAGAAAGTAAAGACTAAAACCCTCTGGTCCTGGATTTCCCCGATACCAGGAGTGCCCATAAGCATGACCAGTGATAAAATAGCTTTCGAATATAGAAAATAGAAAGGAAATTTCAATGGCGATGAAAGACGGAGTCATTATCGTGGGGGCGGGTGCCGCTGGATGTTCAGTAGCCTATCATCTAGCCAGGCGTGGCATCACTTCTCAAATAATTGACAGGGAAGGCATTGCCAGCAGAGCTTCAGGAAAGGCCTGGGCTGTTTGGTCGTATCCTCCTGAGACTTTTTTGGTATGGGATATAAACTTGACCGTGCTGCCAATTCTGTCCGATGCGGAACTTCAAAGTGAAATAGCTCAAAGGCAGGAATATGCGCAACGCATGGTCGACCTTCACTGGATTGGTTATCACAGGCTACCGGAAGCCATCCGCGAACTGGAGGAAAGAGGGGGAATCAATGTGGGATATCGCGAGCTTCCATTCGTTCAAATCGCTCTCTCGGAAGAGGTAGAGGAGATGTACAGGGAAGCTTTCTCGGCCGTTAGAAGCGCCGGCTATTACGAGGGGGATTGGCTGGAGCCAGATGAGCTACAAGTTATCTTCCCCAACATTAACCCGCAAATCAAGGGAGGCATGTGCTTTCCCGGTTTCAAAGTTGAACCTTATAAATACACCCTGTGCCTGGCACAAGCCGCTGAGAAAATGGGATGTACTATCCGCAGTGGCGAGGTAGTGGGATTCGGCAGCCAGGGTTCAAGAGTCACCTCGGTGACCCTGGCCAGTGGGACTGAGATCGAGGCCACTGAAGTAGTCCTGGCCATGGGACCCTGGATTGGCCAGGCAACCTCGTGGCTCGGCAAAGAATTACCCGTCGAATTATACAAAGTACAATGTATAAGAGTTGAGTTGCCTCGCCCATTCCCTCCTTACGGTATTTGGACAACGGAAGGAGCCATTATTCCCGAGGTTGATAATAAGGTTATCCTGCACGGTTTCAAGGTATGGCCCGACCTGGTGACAAATTTCGATAGTTCACTGACCGAAGAGAGCAAGCTTTTAGCGATAGAAATGGCAACACATCTATTCCCCGACATAGAAAATGGTTCTGTAGTCGAACATAGAGGCGACTTAGAATGCTGGACTCCCGTGTTGAGAATGCAACCCGTGCTAGGTCGTCATCCCGAATGGGATAACGTCTATCTGGCTAGCAGGTTCGGTACCTGCGGTATTATGTTAAGCCTGAGTGCTGGAGAGCTCATGGCCGAACTCATTGCCAGAGATGGTCAAGCCCCTTACAGGGTAGAAAAGCTACTCGAGACTTTATCTCCGGCAGAACTTAAGGAAGGTAAAGGCTAAGATCCTCTGGTCCTGGATTTCCCATATTAAAGAGTGCCTGTGAGCACAACCAGTGATAAAATAGCTTTCAAATTATAGAAGATAAAAAGGAAATTTCAATGGCGATGAAAGATGGAATCATTATCGTGGGGGCGGGTGCCGTTGGATGTTCCGTAGCCTATCATTTAGCCAGGCGTGGCATCACTTCTCAAATAATTGACAGGGAAGGCATTGCCAGCAGAGCTTCAGGAAAGGCCTGGGCTATTTGGAGATATCCTCCTGCGACTTACGGGACATCAGATTTAGACCCAACTGAGAGCGTGACGTCAATTCTGGCCGACGTGGAACTTCAAAGTGAAATAGCTCAAAGGCAGGAATATGCGCAACGCATGGTCGACCTTTACTGGATTGGTTATCACAGGCTACCAGAAGCTGTCCGCGAACTGGAGGAAAGAGGGGGGATTGATGTGGGATATCGCGAGCTTCCGCACGTTCGAATCGCTCTCTCTGAAGAGATAGAAGGGCTATACAGGAAAGCTTTCTCGCGCATTAAAAGCGCTGGCTATTACGAAGGAGATTGGCTGGAGCCGGATGAGCTACAAGCTATCTTTCCCAACATTAACCCGCGAATCAAGGGAAGCCTGTGTCTTCCCGGTTTCAAAGTTGAACCTTATAAATACACCCTGTGCCTGGCACAAGCCGCTGAGAAAATGGGATGTACTATCCGCAATGGCGAGGTGGTGGGATTCGGCAGTCAAGGTTCAAGAGTCACCTCGGTTGTTCTGGCCAGTGGGACTGAGGTCGAGGTCACTGAAGTGGTCCTGGCCATGGGGCCCTGGATTGGCCAGGCAACCTCGTGGCTCGGCAAAGAATTACCCGTTCAACTACTCAAATCACAGTGCCTAAAAGTTGAGTTGCCTCGCCCATTCCCTCCTTACGGTATCCGGACAACGGAAGGAGCCATTATTCCCGAAGTTGACAATAAGGTTATTCTGGAAGGTTTTAAGGGATGGCCCGATCTGGTAACAAATTTCGATAGCTCGCTAACCGAAGAGAGCAAGCTTTCAGCAATAGAAATGGCAACAAATCTATTCCCCGAGATAGAAAATGGTTCTATAGTCGAGCATCGAGGCGACCTGGAGTGCTGGGCTCCCGTATTGAGAATGCAACCCGTACTTGGTCGTCATCCCGAATGGGACAATGTTTATCTGGCTAGCAGGTTCGGTCCCTCCGGTATTATGCTAAGCCTGAGTGCTGGACAGCTCATGGCCGAACTCATCGCCGGAGGCGGTAAAGCTCCTTACAGAGTAGAAAAGCTACTCGAGACTTTATCTCCGGCGGAACTTAAAGAAAGTAAAGGCTAAGACCCTCTGGTTCTGGATTTACCATATCAAAGAGTATACATATGCACAACCAGTGATGAAATAGCTTTCGAATATAGAAGATAGAAAGGAAATTTCAATGGCGATGAAAGATGGAGTCATTATCGTGGGGGCGGGTGCCGTTGGATGTTCCGTAGCCTATCATTTAGCCAGACGTGGCATCATCTCTCAAATAATTGACAGGGAAGGCATTGCCAGTAGAGCTTCAGGAAAGGCCTGGGCCATTGGGGGATATCCTGCTGCGGCTTGTGCTAGGTTAAATTTAGATTGGGTTGATGATAGCATGCTTCCAATACTAACCGATTTGGGATTTCAAAGAGCTCAAAGGCTTGAGTATGCGCAACGCATGGTCGACCTTCACTGGATCAGTTATCACAGGCTACCGGAAGCTATCCTCGAACTGGAGGAAAGAGGGGGAATCAATGTGGAATATCGCGAGCTTCCGTTCATCAAAATCGCTCTCTCGGAAGAAGTAGAGGAGGCGTACAGGGAGACTTTCTCCGCCATTAGAAGCGCCGGCCATTACGAGGGAGATTGGTTGAAGCCAGACGAGCTACAAGCTATCTTCCCCACCATTAACCCGCAAATCAAGGGAGGCATGTGCCTTCCCGGTTTCAAAGTTGAACCTTATAAATACACCCTGTGTCTGGCACAAGCCGCTGAGAAAATGGGATGTACTATCCGCAGTGGCGAGGTAGTAGGATTCGGCAGCCAGGGTTCAAGAGTCACTTCGGTGGTCCTGGCTAGTGGGACTGAGATCGAGGCCACTGAAGTAGTCCTGGCCATGGGGCCATGGATCGGCCAGGCAACCTCGTGGCTCGGCAAAGAATTACCCGTCCAACTACTCAGAGAGCAGTGCATAAGAGTTGAGTTGCCTCGCCCATTCCCTCCTTACAGCATCTGGACGACAGAAGGAGCCATTATTCCCGAGGTTGACAATAAGGTTATCCTGCACGGTTTTAAGGGATTGCCCGACCTGGTAACAAATTTCGATAGTTCACTGACCGAAGAGAGCAAGCTTTCAGCAATAGAAATGGCAACAAATCTATTCCCTGAGATAGAAAATGGTTCTGTAGTCGAGCATAGAGGCGACTTGGAATGTTGGACTCCCGTGTTGAGAATGCAACCCGTGCTAGGTCGTCACCCCGAATGGGATAATGTCTATCTGGCCAGCAGGTTCGGTACCAGTGGCGTAGCGTTAAGTTTGAGTGCAGGAGAGCTCATGGCTGAACTCATCGCCAGAGGTGGTCAAGCTCCTTATAGAGTAGAAAAGCTACTCGAGATTTTATCCCCGGCAGAACTTAAAGAAAGTAAAGGCTAAGACCCTCCGGTTCGGGGTTTTCCCCATACTGGGAGTATCTATAAGCACGACATCTGATGAAAGAGCTATCAACTATATAAATAGAAGGGAGATTTCAATGGCGATGAAAGATGGAGTCATTATCGTGGGGGCAGGTGTCATTGGATGTTCTGTAGCCTATCATTTAGCCAGGCGTGGCATCAGTTCTCAAATAATTGACAGGGAAGGCATTGCTAGCAGAGCTTCAGGAAAGGCCTGGGCCACTTGGGGATATCCTGCTGCGACTTATGCGAGGTTAAATTTAGATTGGGTTGATGATAGCATGCTTCCAATGCTAGCCGGTTTGGGATTTCAAAGTGAAAGAGCTCAAATGCATGAATATGCGCAACGTATGGTCGACCTTCGCTGGATCAGCTATCACAGGCTACCAGAAGCTGTCCGCGAACTGGAGAAAAGAGGGGGAATCAATGTGGGATATCGCGAGCTTCCGTTCGTTCAAATCGCTCTCACGGAAGAGGTAGAGGAGGTGTATAGGGAAGCTTTCTCGGTCATTAGAAGCGCCGGCTATTACGAGGGGGATTGGTTGAAGCCGGATGAGCTACAAGCTATCTTCCCCAACATTAACCCGCAAATCAAGGGAGGCCTGTGTCTTCCTGGTTTCAAAGTTGAACCTTATAAATACACCCTGTGCCTGGCACAAGCCGCTGAGAAAATGGGATGTGCTATCCGCAGTGGCGAGGTAGTAGGATTCGGCAGCCAGGGTTCAAGAGTCACTTCGGTTGTCCTGGCTAGTGGGACTGAGATCGAGGCCACTGAAGTAGTCCTGGCCATGGGGCCCTGGATTGGCCAGGCGACCTCGTGGCTCGGCAAAGAATTACCTGTCGAATTACATAGAGAACAGTGTATAAGAGTTGAGTTGCCTCGCCCATTCCCTCCTTACAGTATTTGGACGACAGAAGGAGCCATTATTCCCGAGCTTGACAGTAAGGTTATCCTGCACGGTTTCAAGGGATTGCCCGACCTGGTGCCAAATTTCGATAGTTCACTGACCGAAGAGAGTAAGCTTTCAGCAATAGAAATGGCAACACATCTATTCCCTGAGATAGAAAATGGTTCTGTAGTCGAACATAGGGGCGACTTGGAATGTTGGGCTCCCGTGTTGAGAATGCAACCCGTGCTAGGTCGTCACCCCCAATGGGATAATGTCTATCTGGCTAGCAGGTTCGGTACCACTGGTGTAGCGTTAAGTTTGAGTGCTGGAGAGCTCATGGCTGAACTCATCGCCAGAGGTGGTCAAGCTCCTTATAGAGTAGAAAAGCTACTCGAGACTTTATCCCCGGCAGAACTTATGGTGGAGGAACCCAATGGCTGAAAAGGCTTGAGAGGTACCCCCCACTGTTATTTTCCATATCCTGTGGATTTGGGCACTATGGGTAGCAGACGTGGGAGAAGACAATCTGAGCGCAGGATTGCCAAGGTCAGCAGGCGTACTCCAATAACGATTGGGACCATCGTCATCATCATCCTGGTCGTCGTGGCGGTTGGGCTGGCCCGAACTTGCGGATAGCCCAGCGACAGGAAGCACGCAGTGCCGATGATAGCAAAGTATAGCTAACCTGTCATTTATATTGAATTCCTACTCTGGCCCTCTACTACCACAGATTTTTTGAAATTTTCCCACACAAACCATAATACACCCTGGAAATGCTTGACGGTATGGGGGAGATAATATAGTATAAGCTAGGATTTTGGAAAAGCTGTTGCTTGCTTTATCCTCCGATGAGAAATCTGGTAAGATATTTGCCAAACATCACGGTAGGAGCAGAGTTTCATCAAATTCAGACGGGTAGATGAAAACAGTAATCACAAGTATTCTGGTAGCCACTGTACTAGCCTTAATCCTCTCGTCACCAGCTCTGGGCGAGGAGAGCGAAAGCATCACCATTACCATGACGGGAGTCAGTGAGATTTCCATCAGCCTGGATAAAACACAATGGCAACTAGGAGAAGTGGCCACGGACATGGAGCACACAACAAGCCCGGCGATAGAGTGGTGCACACTAGAAGTGATTGGCAACAGTGCTGTGAAGACCTTTATCGTAGGGGAGGATGCTAGATGGTATGAAGACGGAGTGGGTAAAAATTACTATTGGACATTGAGCGATGATGGCACCAACGGGGAAAACGTATATGGATTATTGTTCCGCATATCTGGCGATACAGCACGAGGGTATGTCCCCATCACCAATACAGAAGGCGAATTCTGGCCGTATTCTGATCATCCCCCTCTTGAACCCGGGCAGTATAAGCAATTTGGCTTGAAATTACTAACGCCGACCTATTTCGTTGGTAACAGGGAGATGCGAACCCGAATCACCATAAGCGCAGTAGCTGCCTGATGATAAGGCACATCAAATTAGCCGGCCTTATCGCTGCTTTACTGGTCATCCTCCTACCATCTGTTACTCTGGCTCAGGACTTTATCTTTAGCGTGTCCCCCACTGAGGTAAGCATAGATAACCTGCCCCCGGGAGAAGCAGCAGAATTCGAACTGATCATTTACAATAAGGATGAAATAGCTCATAATTTTACCCTCACCATCTTTCAACCTCCGGAAGAGGAAAGAAGAGAAGGGAGGACTGAATTCCCCGAAGATAGCTGGATAAGCCTTTCCTCTCAAGAAATCGAAGTGGCCGCTAATGCTGAGGCCGAGATAATGGTGAGGGTAGCTATACCACGAGAGCAAAAACGGACAGGCGAGGACTGGGAGACATGGTTGGGAGTCGCTGCTGAATCCAGCGACCTGTTAGCCGTAAAGCTATATGTTCGTCTGTTGGTGTCCACACCCCCTGCAACAGAAGCCAGCTCCAACGCCGGATTGGTCGCCGGGATTATCGTGGGCATAGCACTGCTTGGCTGTGGCGGCTATTATTACTTCAGGCGCAAAGCCAAGTCCGAATGACCGTTAAGCCTCAGCCTCTTTTGCCATTGCGAGCACCTGAAAGGTGCGGGGCAATCTCCTGCCCCTCCACGAGATTGCTTCGGCTGACAAAGCCAGCCTCGCAATGACAAAATAGAGGGCGGCATTTTATATGCCGCCTCTTTTCTGTAGTGTGACCCTTCAGGGTCGTGACACCCCTGCACGAGGCTAAAGCCTCGCACTACATTTCCCAACATCGAAACCTCAAGCCCTAAACTGTTTTGGCATTGGTATTTTAGGTTTTGATAAATAGGCAAGATTGAGTATGCAGACGCCATCTCCATAAGATTGTAGTACTTCATAGTACTAATTTCTACTGCAAAACAGTACGAATGGGTGATTCTCATAAACCTGGCTAGTTGATATGCTAAAGATAGTGCGACAGCATGATGCACTAGATAGAGGCGACATGAAAGTAGCTGATACCACTTCTCAAGGTTACGAAACTAAGCTGGTCGAGAAGCTGCGCTCGGGCGACAATGCAGCCATGGAGGAATTCCATAATATTTACAGGAACAGACTCTACTATCTGGTATTGAGACACGTAGACCAAAACCAGGCCGTAGCTGAGGATTTGGTTCAGGAAGTATTCCTTGCTGCTCTGAGTTCACTTGATAAATTCCGTGGTGATAGCCAGCTTTATACCTGGCTGCGCAGTATCGCACTTCACAAAATAAATGATTTTTATCGCCGTCAGGCGCGAGAGCCCGAATCCAAGATTTCGTCCCCTGATTTTGATGCTATGAAGCTGGAGCAAACCAGGGACAATGAACCAGCGGTCCATAGTGCAATGGAGTCCGAAGAGATTCGCCACTCGGTTCACCAAGCTTTAGAGGGCTTGCCTCAGGATTATCAGAAGGTGCTGGTATTGAAATATCTCGATGAGATGCCCGTGCTAGAGATAAGTCAGGTTATGGGTCGCTCACCAAAGTCGGTTGAGGGATTGCTGGCACGGGCCCGGAAGGCTATGCGGGCTGAACTGGAGGAAAACAACCAGGAAACCTGATTACAGCTTGGCAAATGATTTCCGCACACAATCCCCCTCCAGATTTATACAAACTGTTTGATTCTTTTCCAGCGTCGGATTCAGATTTGTCTTGACTATCCGGGGAACTCTTTATCTCCGAATTGTGTAGTGCGCTCCTTCAGGGTCATGCGCTATGAGCTAAAGCCTCGGATATAGTCCTCACCCAATTTCGAGGCGTGAAGGAATCCCTTCTTCCACGATTGATATTTTTATTTGAGGGCAGCACGAGGCTAAAGCTTCTGATGTCATTGCGAGGGATTTACCTTTTTTTTATTGCGAGCATCTGGAAGGTGCGTAGCAATCTCCACTCTCAGTAACCCCTCCACGAGATTGCTTCGGCTGGCTTCACCAGCTTCGCAATGACACAATGTTGGGGTCATTCTTAATCTGCGGGAGCCCACAAGGGGCTCCCGCTGCCATGGAAAGGAGGTTAAGACGAATGTGAAGATATTGTCTTTATTACTGCCTGGAAAGCGTTGACCAGTCCCTTCTCCACATCAACACCAGTGATGGGAACACAACTATTTTCAATAGCCCATCGCACTTCGTCATTGGTTGTGCCGTTGCCGTTGCTATCCTCAACGACACTGAAAACCAGGGCAGCTATGCCTGAGACATGGGCCCCGGCTGCCGAGGTGCCCGTCTTATAGCCATATTGGTTCTGGGGCAATTCAGAGTAAATGTTAAAGCCCGGAGCAGCTACATCCACCCAGTCGCCATAGCTGGACAACAACGCTAAGGAATCATTTTGATTTGTACCGGCCACCGCAAGGCAATTAGCATAATAAGCCGGGTAGGAAGGCTCTGACCGACCCTTATTGCCCGCCGCCGCTATAATTATCGCTCCCTGGCTCCATGCATAGTTTACCGCTTCTACCAAATTCGACGATGCTATCATGGCCAGGCTTATGTTGATAACTTTGGCTCCGTGGTCCACCGCCCAGATGATGCCTCTGGCTACCACTGATGGCTCGCACCTTCCCGCATCATCAGCCACCTTCACATTCATTAGCCGACATTCCGGGGCGATGGCGGCAATGATGCCTGCCATATGGGTTCCATGCCCATAAAGGTCATCGCTTGTCGGGCTATCGGTGAAATTGACCTCAGTCACCACCCTATCGGCCAAATCCAGGTTATCCTTATCAATGCCCGTGTCCAGCACAGCCACTATAACTGACTGGTCTCCTCTGGTTATTTGCCAGGCCTGGGGTGCCTCAATCTTGGTTACCCCCCACCTCTCAGCCAGATAGCTATCATCGACAGAATACGTCGTCTGTGATGAAGGACTATAGCTTGAGGAATCACTATTATCGGCAGGAGCCTCATCATAAACGGATGCATAACCGTAGGCTAACGCGCCTTCCCCGTCAAATAGCACACCGTGTACTAACACGGCAACCAGTATTACTGCAACCAGCGTCAGGGATACGGCTAAATATTCTAGCTTCTTCAATATACATTATATATAGCAACCGTCCAATCAAATGAGAATCACCCATCGGTACCGTTTCGGTACTGTTTTGCCTAGAATTTAGTAATGCGACCTTTTACCTACTTACCCCAGAGCCTGGGGCTAGTACTTTTTAACCAGTACTACTTGACTAAAACAGAGCGGCTGTGCTAGCATTAGACATAATACTTGCAAGGGAGGCAGGGCAAAGAAAGTAGATTCCCTAGTACCGATGGTATCTACTATTTGATTGGCAAACTCGAAAAATCCCCAAAAAGTACTGGGAAAAATGAGGGATTTTCCCGTTTTTAGCGACTATATATATAACGAAGGTAATATTACAAAGGTAATAGCTAATTAGTCCTATGAGGAGGATAGATATGAAAAGGATAATATTTTCTTTAGTCGGCGTGCTCATAATGCTCGCCATCGCCCTGCCCTCCAGTCTTCCGTTGGTGATGGGGGTAGCAGGGAATAACCAAACAGCAACTAATGAAACGTCTCTTGAGACGTCTCTTGTTGCCGACTTTGACTTTAATATCCCTGAATGTCCTTTGTGCGAAGGAGTTGCATTTACAGACCAGAGCACGGGCGGGATGGGACGCTATAAATACCATTGGGATTTCGGTGATGGTGGTAGTAGCCGTAAAAAGAACCCAACGCACTACTACACCAGCTATGGAGCGTATAATGTAACCCTAACGGTGACTGATAGAGCCGACAACGTCGACAGCGAGAGCAAGACCGTGACGCTTGGCTCGACAACTAAAGCTATTGAGCTTGATAGCGGCATCAGTCTAACGGGGCTTGTGGCACCGCCGAGTGGATGGCCGACTGCGGCTAATTGGACGCACCCGACTGTTTGTTACTGTGACCCTCAGGGCGACCAAAACCCAAAGGAGCTCGATTTAATCGGATGCTATAACGACGGAACTTATGACATCGGTCCCGCTGTTTTCTACTATTTTGACACTGTTAATGGCTATGCCTACTTCCGTGAGCGTGTGAGGGGCGACCCTTCAGGGACAGGTATTTTTGGCCAGAAGGCCTGGGTTGTTTTGTTCGACTTACCTGCCCCGGGCAATTACGAGTATCTTGTAGGCATAGATGGATTACACGAAAAGGTACAACTTTGGGAGAATACTGTCAAAGCATCCTTGGTATGGAATCCGATACTGAAGGATGGGGCAGAGGTCATCCATTGGGAGGGTTCCACAGCGACCTATGCACGGATACTACCTGATGGTACAGGACACTACTTTGTAGATTGGGCCATTCCTCTGACTGAACTCACATCGCGCAATATCGGCGCGGGCACCATTATGTACTTTGCTACCTCCGCAGACGCCAATAATTACAACAAGGATTATCTAGGTTGTTACATACCAGACCTCACTGTCACGGAAAAATCGGAGGCCTGGGTTAGCCTGGCAAACGGAACCTATAATGTGACCTACACAGTCTGCAACACTGGCGCTGCCCCGGCAGTAGCAAGCCACACCGCCATCTCCATTGATACCGTATTGATAATGGAGGACGAGTCTGTGCCTGCTTTGATTCCAGGTCAGTGCTATACCAACACGGTTGGCCCCTTCACCATGTCACCGACTAGCGATACCATACAGGTCTGCGCCGACTATGACAATGTAGTTACTGAGGGCGATGAAACTAACAACTGCCTAGAGAACACCTTTCAATGCACACCGCCAGTGGCAGACTTTAATGCCACGCCAACTTTCTGCTGTGCTCCCTTAGAGGTCAACTTCACCAACCAGTCCACAGGAAACCCGACAAGCTGGGCCTGGGACTTTGGCGATAACACCACCAGCACATTGCAGAACCCGAGCCACACCTACACCGACCCTGGCATTTACACTGTGAGCTTAAACGTGACTAATGCCTGCGGCTCGGATATCAAGACCGAAGACAATTACATCACGGTAGGAGGCCCGCCAACTGCAAACTTCACAGCTGACAAGACCAGCTGCTGTGCTCCGCTGACTGTGAACTTTACCGATACCTCCGACCCCAATAACAAGCCAATCAGCTGGGGCTGGGACTTTGGCGATAACACCACCGGCACATTGCAGAACCCGAGCCACACCTACACCGTCCCCGGCATTTACACCGTGAGCTTAAACGTGACCAATGCCTGCGGCTCGGATACCGAGACCAAGGACGATTACATCAAGGTGGGAGGCCCGCCAACTGCAAACTTCACAGCCGACCCGACCAGCTGCTGTGCCCCGCTGACTGTGAACTTTACCGATACCTCCGACCCCAACAACAAGACAATCAGCTGGGCCTGGGACTTTGGCGATAACACCACCAGCACATTGCAGGACCCGAGCCACACCTACACCGACCCTGGCATTTACACTGTGAGCTTAAACGTGACCAATCTCTGTGGTTCGGATACCAAGACCGAAGAGAATTACATCAAGGTGGGAGGCCCGCCAACTGCAAACTTCACAGCTGACAAGACCAGCTGCTGTGCTCCGCTGACTGTGAACTTTACCGATACCTCCGACCCCAATAACAAGACAATCAGCTGGGCCTGGGACTTTGGCGATAACACCACCAGCACATTGCAGGACCCGAGCCACACCTACACCGACCCTGGCATTTACACTGTGAGCTTAAACGTGA
>Ga0307379_10004660_pt1 | contig 19476 bp, 11 predicted proteins | sample UN2MG_FD_202237 | JGI IMG/M metagenome (GOLD analysis project Ga0307379, IMG submission 202237) | Soil microbial communities from Risofladan, Vaasa, Finland - UN-2 | ecosystem: Environmental > Terrestrial > Soil > Coastal area > Acid sulfate soil | place: Finland: Risofladan, Vaasa | collected... | reverse complement strand
CACGCAGGGCGACCTGACGTACCCCCACTGTGGCCAGGCCCAGTGGGGGTTCGTCCTTCCTGAAAACCTACCTGAAACAAGTAAACCCCCTGCTCCGCCAATCCTGCCCATCCTCAATCCGCATTCCGCATTCCCCACTCCGCATTCCCCACCCCGCATTCCGCATTCCGCATTCCCCACCCCGCATTCCGCATTCCGCATTCCCCACCCCGCATTCCGCATTCCCCACCCCGCATTCCGCATTCCGCATTCCGCATTCCGCATTCCTCACCGGGGCAACTGTTGACTTTCGCGCGAGTTGCACTATACTAGGAGCACGATGCAATGAAAAAAGCCTCGCGGCTCTGGACAGCCCGAGGCAGTGACCGGGACGGTGGGCCGCCCTGGTAAGGGGATTGTAGCACAAAGCCCGCCCACCGTCAAGGTGCGGCGGGCTTTTTCGTTGCATCGCCAGCGATAAACGCTGACCGAACTCACACCGTCTGGAGGAAAAAGTGCCTGCATCCTACGCCGAAGCCAGGATCGAGGTCGAGCGGCTGGTCGAGCGTTTCGCCCGCAATCTGGACGCCTATAGGCGGGCCGACTATAAAGAAGCCCAGGTGCGCGCCGAGTTCATTGACCCCTTGTTTGAGGCCCTCGGCTGGGACATGCGCAACGTCCAGGGCTACGCCGAGCAGTACAAAGACGTCATCCACGAGGACGCCATCAAGGTCGGAGGGGCGACCCGCGCGCCCGATTACTGTTTTCGCGTCGGCGGGGTGCGCAAGTTCTTCCTGGAAGCCAAAAAGCCCTCGGTGTGGGTCAAGGGCCACGTCGGCCCGGCCTACCAACTGCGGCGCTATGCCTGGAGCGCCAAACTGCCCCTTTCGATCCTGACCGACTTTGAAGAGTTCGCCGCCTACGACTGCCTGCAGCGCCCCAGGCTCGACGACAAGCCCGGCGTGGGGCGCATCATATATCTCACCTTCGACCAGTATCCCGAGCGCTTCGACGATATCTACGGCGTGTTCGGCAAAGAGCCGGTGCTGCAAGGCTCCTTCGACCGCTACGCGCAGGATACCCGGCGCAAGCATGGCACCAGCGAAGTGGACGCCGAGTTCCTCAAGGAGATCGAGGGCTGGCGCGACGCACTGGCCCGCAACGTCGCCCTGCGCAACTCGGGTCTGTCGGTGCACGAACTGAACTATGCCGTGCAGCGCACGATTGACCGCATCATCTTTCTGCGCATGTGCGAGGACCGCGGGGTCGAGGACTATGGACGGTTGCTGGCGCTCACCGGCGGCCCCTCCATCTACGCTCGCCTGGGCGAACTGTACCGGCAGGCCGACGAAAAGTACGACTCTGACCTGTTCGACTTTCAGGCCGACGCGCTGAGCAGGTCGCTGGCGGTGGACGACAAAGTGCTCAAGCCCATCCTGGCCGGGTTGTACTATCCCCAGTCCCCCTACGAGTTCTCGGTGCTGCCCACCGAGATCCTGGGCCAGGTGTACGAGCAGTTCCTGGGCAAGGTCATCCGCCTGACTGCCGGCCACCGCGCCGTGGTGGAGGAGAAGCCGGAGGTCAAGAAGGCGGGCGGCGTCTACTATACCCCTGCGTACATCGTGGACTACATCGTCAAGCAGACGGTGGGGCGTCTGGTCGAGGGCAAGACGCCCCGGCAGATCAGTGGACTGCGGATCCTCGACGCCGCCTGTGGGTCGGGCTCGTTCCTGCTGGGCGCGTACCAGTGCTTGCTGGACTATCACCTGCGGTGGTACGGGGCGCACGACCCGGCCAAGGTTGCCCAGGGCAGGCAACCGGCCATCTACCAGGGGCCACACGGCGAGTGGCGGCTGACGACGGCCGAGAAGAAGCGCATCCTGGTCAACAACGTCTACGGCGTGGATATTGACCGCCAGGCGGTGGAGGTGACTAAACTCAGCCTGTTGCTCAAGGTGCTGGAGGGGGAGAACCAGGAGACGCTGGGGCAGCAACTGGCGCTGTGGCGCGAACGTGCCCTGCCCGACCTGGCGAGCAACGTCAAGTGCGGCAACTCGCTCATCGGGCCGGACTATTTCGAGGGCCAGTTGATGCCCGACGAGGAGGAGATGCGGCGGGTCAACCCGTTCGACTGGGAGGCCGAGTTCCCGGAGGTCATGGCGGCGGGTGGGTTTGATGTGGTGATTGGGAATCCACCTTACAATGCAGCGTTGAGTCCGGAGGAAGAGACTCACTTGCAGCAGAAGTTTGAAGGCGTCAGGGCTGGAAGACAAGATACAGCCGCTATTTTTGTGGAGGCTGGGCTTCGCCTATCCAAAGGACCAGTAATGTACTTGCTGCCCTACAGGCTAATCAGTCGTAAGAGAAACCACGGGCCTTTTCAAAAGTGGCTCTACCACCACAGCCATATCCAGCAAGTCGCCTATATCGGAAAGATTGGCGAGATTGGCGCAAACGACGAGTTTATGATCCTGAGGGTAGAAAGGACGACAGATGAGCCAAGTGGCCTGATTATGCTTGCAGCTCCGCGTGCTTCAAGGGAAGACATAGAGAATCTCACCATAGGTTTCGATAAGATTGAGCAGTGCAAATGGGGACCCCCAAGCTACGACATGAATATCCGGCTAGGGCGATTCAATCAGGATTTGCTCGCTAAAATCAGAAATGGCTCAGTCCTTCTTGGAGACATCGCTGAGAGCCGTGACGGAATAGTCCCGTTCATCCGTGATAAGCTGGTGAGTGATCAAAAGAGGGACAAACGATACAAGCCCTTGCTCGGCATCAGAGGATTCTATTCTCTAGACCGTTACAGATTCTCTTGGAGAGGAACCTTCATTTGCTACGACATCGAAGAGGCAAGAAAGCACATCAAGGACAAAAAAGAACTGCGCAAGGTTCAGCTGCGTGACGAAAGTATATTCTTGCGGCCCGAGAAGATCCTGACGGCGCAGGACAGTACAACAATCAAGGGAGCACTCGATACTGAGAGGTTTTACACAACCAACTCGATTCACACAACTTACATGAAAGATGGCGTCGAGGGGTACAACGTCAGGTATGTCTTGGGGCTTATGAACTCACGTTTGCTAAATTACTATCACCAGTCGCTTGTCCTTAAAGGGCAAGACCTGCATCCTCAGATACTTGTGACCAACTTGCCTAGGCTACCCATTCGTTCTATCAACTTCTCCGACTCCGCAGACGTGGCCCGGCATGACCAGATGGTCACACTGGTGGAGCGCATGCTGGACCTGCACAAGAAACTGGCTGCCGCCACCATCCCCGCCGATAAGACGCTCTACCAGCGGCAGATCGAGGCCACCGACCGGCAGATTGATGCGCTGGTGTACGAGTTGTACGGACTGACGGAGGAGGAGATTGCCATAGTGGAGGGACGCTCATAAGAGGCTATCCCATGAGGGGGTTCATAAGTGATGAAAGAAGGAATACTTGAGGAGCTAGCCAAGATTCCTGAAGCACTGGAGCCAGTCTACATCACCCCTGCCGCCAATGCACCGATCAGTCTATTCGAAGGAGATCTGCAACTTATTCTTGCTTCGGGGCGGACAGTCTCAGCTCCAGGATTGATTGAGTGGAGGTGGCTGCCGCACCCTGTCATTCGGTTTGGCCTACGTGGATTGGGCCATTTCCCCGACTCGCAGGATCTATCGCAGGCAAGACTGAACATTCCAGAGCTCAATCTGTCTTGTGGCGTCTCTGTAGCAAATATCGGCGTGGGAAGTGAGGGCACCCACTACACGGGATTGCTGCTGTCCACTCCGGTGATTGTGGGTAGCGATTTGGAATGCGAGCAGGTTATATTTCAGCTTCCAAACTTCTTCTCGATCATAGGGGAAGTGATTCGGAATAGAACCTCCTCAAGGACCTGGACAGGTCGTCTGCGCCTGGAAAGTGATGATCTGATAGTCGTCCTGGATGAGATGGAGACTGCACGTGATTTGGTCAAGGATCTGAAGGACCAGGGAGGATTCGCTCTTACCCACTCAGGAGTATTAGAACGAGTTGACGGAGGACGATTCAGTTGCGAAGAGGCCGATGATCAGCTCAGTGCCTTACACTATTTTCTTTCCTTTGTCAGAGGATTCTGGTGTGGGCCGGTCCTTGCAGTGAGTCGCGTAGACCACGCAGATGTATGGCGGCAGTGGGCGTGTCCACATCTAACACCCTGGAAATATGTCGAAACCTGGTTCCCCCTATATGATGCGTTCGGTGGCACAAGCGAGATCAGTCGAGCATTTCGGGGTTTCACGGCGAAGTGGAAAAGTGGGCTTTGGAAGGAGCCGATCAAAAACTCCATCCATTGGTACGTTGAGTCGAATGTCGGAGCTGGTGGCATTGAGGGCGCGATTGTTTTGGCGCAGACGGCTTTGGAACTCTTGAGTTGGTTGTACTTGGTTGAAGATCCAATCACGCGAAGGCTTAGTATAGGGAACTTCAACGAGAGAATGGATGCAGCAGAGAGAATTCGACAGCTTCTGAGCAGTCTAGGGATCCCCACTGTGATCCCGGCCAGCTTGGACAATCTGTGCAGTGAGGCAGTCAACCTTAACGCCGGAGATGGCCCCCAGGCGATTGCCAGGCTCAGAAATGCTATCGTCCACCCGAAAAAGACGAAGCGAGATACTGTGTTACACCTCTCAGCACTGGCAAGAATAGAGGCTTGGAAACTTGGGCTCTGGTACGTAGAGATGGCACTTCTACATCTCTTCGGATATGAAGGAGCGTACTATCAACGCTTTCTAAGTGGATGGCCTGATGAGGCTCGAGCCATAGTCCCTTGGGTCTGACGGCGTGGCTGTCACCCGCAGCGACCGCTGTCCCAGTGCTACTCCTTGAGGGTCATGCGGGGGGATGGCGAATAATTGACAGTCGTACGGCGATGATGGCTGTATTGTCAAGAGAAGAGGTGTAAGGTGGACCTTCAGACCGCCCATAGCAAGTTTCGCGAGCGAATCACCGACATCAAGCGGTTCTGCTCAACAGGAAGCCCCCTGGTATTCGTCCTGGCATCTGCCTACCTCGACTATCTTGCCAAGCTATCGCCAGGCAAGGATGATCACGCAAAGGGCTACAAGGATTTCATCACCGATTGGTTATCAAAAGTAAGGCCAGGTTATGTATCTTTCCGGTTTCGCTGTGGTAAGGCCGACTTGCCAGTGCAGATGTACCACGTATTGCGATGCGGGATCCTTCACAGCTTCTCTCTCATCCCTGATGAAATGGCGCGAGAACGAGGAGGGCGCGACAGGTCCATAGTGCTATTCCATAGGAAGGAAAGCCAGGAACGGGACTTCTCTCACTTGTCCAATTATGCTGACAGTAAAGCTGCTGCCTTTTCCTCCACGGTCATCACGTCCGGGAGTTTCTCTCACTTGTCCAATCCTACTGATAGTGAAACCCCTGATGCCGCCGTGTTTGTCGCGGAGGACTTTGTTGAAGACATCGAGAAGGTGATGGAGATGTTGTTCGCAGAGGCCGAGAACAATCCCGAGCTTAAGGCAAGTATGGAGACCTGGTTGCAACAGCATCCGCTAATCACTGGAAGCCCGTAGCGGCTCCGAGGGAGGAGCAGCACGTGACGCAGGAAGACACGACCGAATTGCTGGAGCGCTTGAAGCGGCTCCTGGCGGAGGACCCTGCCCTCGCCGCCCGGTTGGCCGCCATCACCGGCGACGGCAACGTGGTCGGGGATCACAACGTCGCCACCGTCAACAAACTGTCGGCGGGTGACTATGCCATCCAGATTGGGGAATTACACCTCACAGTCTCCCCCGACCAACTGCGTGCCCTGCTTGCGCCCGCGTACACCCCCCGCCCCTTTCAACTCCCGTCACCACCCGGCGACTTTACCGGGCGGGAGGAGGAACTGGCCGCGCTGTGCCGGGCCATAGAGCAAGGTGGCGTGGCCATCTCCGGCCTGCGGGGTATGGGGGGCATCGGCAAGACCGCCCTGGCACTCAAACTGGCCGCGCAGATCACGCCGCGCTACCCAGACGCCCAGATCTACCTGGACCTGAAAGGCACCGGCCCCACGCCCCTGACGCCGGGGGAGGCGATGGCCCACGTGGTGCGGGCCTACCGCCCCACAGAGCGGTTGCCCGAAAGCGAGGCCGGGTTGTGCGGGCTGTATCGCTCGGTGTTGCACGGCCAACGGGCCTTGCTGCTGATGGACAACGCCGCCGGTGCCGCGCAGGTGGAGCCGCTGATTCCCCCTCCGTCGTGTGTGCTGCTGGTGACCTCGCGCCAGCGCTTCACGCTGCCGGGCATGCGGGCGATCAATCTGGACACGCTGCCCCCCGCAGACGCACACAACTTTCTGCTGCGCATCGCGGGGCGGATCGGTGACTACGCCGGCGAGATGGCGCGCCTGTGCGGCTACCTGCCGCTGGCGCTGCGGCTGGCGGGCAGCGCGCTGGCCAGGCAGGAGGACCTGCGCCCCGCGGAGTACCTGCGGCGGTTGGAGGACAGGCAGACGCGGCTGGGGCTGGTCGAGGCGTCGCTCAGCCTGAGCTACGACCTGCTCGGCGAGGGGTTGCAGCGGCAGTGGGCGCTGCTGGCGGTGTTCCCCGGCACGTTCGAGCGGGGAGGGGCTGCGGCGGTGTGGGGGCTGGAGGCGGACCGTGCGCAGGACGGGCTGAGTGAGCTGCTATGCTACAGCCTGGTGGAATGGGACGTGGAGGCGGAGCGGTACCGGCTGCACGACCTGGCGCGGGTGTTTGCCGAGAGCAGGCTGGAGGAGGCCGAGCGGGCCGGCGGGCGTGAGCGGCACGCGGGGCACTATCAAACGGTGTGCGGGGCTGCCAATGCCCTCTACGCGCGGGGTGGAGAGTGGCTATTGCGCGGACTGATGTTGTTCGACCTGGAGTGGGACAACGTCGAGGCCGGGTACAGGTGGGCTGAGGAGAACGCCGGAGGGAACCGGCGGGCGCTCGAGTTGTGCGACGACTACCCGGCGGGGTGTGCCTATATTCTCGTAATGCGCCAGCACCCCAGGCAGCGGATCGCGTGGCTGGAGACGGCCTTGAAGGCGGCCCGCAGACTGGATCGAAGACAGGCCGAAGGCTGGCACCTGGGCAACCTGGGGACTGCCTACGCGGACCTGGGGGAGGTGCGGCGGGCGATCGGAACTTTCGAGCAGGCGCTGGAGATCGCCCGCGCGATCGGGGACCGGCGCGGGGAGGGGAATGCCCTGGGCAACCTGGGGCTGGCCTACGCCGACCTGGGGGAGGTGCGGCGGGCGATCGAGTACTACGAGCAGTGCCTGGTGATACACCGCGAGATCGGGGACCGGCGCGGGGAGGGGAATGACCTGGGCAACCTGGGGCTGACCTACGCGGACCTGGGGGAGGTGCGGCGGGCGATCGAGTACCACGAGCAGGCGCTGGCCATTGACCGCGAGATCGGGGACCGGCGCGGGGAGGGGAATGACCTGGGCAACCTGGGGCTGGTCTACGCGGACCTGGGGGAGGTGCGGCGGGCGATCGAGTACTACGAGCAGGCGCTGGAGGCTGCCCGCGAGATCGGGGACCGACAAATGGAGGGGAGTGCCCTGGGCAACCTGGGGAGTGCCTACGCCGACCTGGGGGAGGTGCGGCGGGCGATCGGAACTTTCGAGCAGGCGCTGGAGGTTGCCCGCGAGATCGGGGACCCGCGTTTGGAAGGGAATCAACTGGCCAACATGGGCCTGTTAGCCAAGGGGCAGGGAGACCTGGCCCGTGCCCGCGAACTGTGGGAGCAGGCCCTGCGCATCTTCGAGGCCATCGAGGACCCCAACGCGGAGCGGGTGCAGGGCTTGCTGGACGAGTTGGCCGGAGCAAGCGCGACGTAACTACAGGCTGGTCGAGTGTACTGAAGAGGACAGGACAATGAGCGAAACAGATCTGCAAATTGGTGGTGGTTACGTCTACCAGTGGGAGTGCGCCCTGCTGCTGGCCCTCAACCACTTCTTCGAGCCGGTGCGCTACGATCCCACGCTGTTCGACCTGGTCCAGGACTTTCTGGGCGAAGTGGCCGAGATGCAGTTGGAGGGAGAGGACCGGCAGAACGGCGTCGAGCTGGAGGACATCAACCTGATTAAAGGCGACCGGCGCATCCTGATCCAGGTCAAGACGAAGCAGGCGGAGGGGGAGCGCTGGACGCCCACCGACTCGCTGCTGCTCAAGGCGCTCTACCGCTTCTACGAGAGCCGCGCCTTCGCCGAGGGGCCGGACAAGGGCCGCTTCGTGTTCCTCACCAATCGCCCGTTCAGCCCGGACCTGGTGCGGGTCAAGTCCGCGATCAAGGATGGCATCGTGAGGCAGTGCGACCAGGCAGCCACGCTCTGCCAGCACCTCGCCCGCTATGCCCAGAAGGAGAAGAAGGCGCCCGTGGATGCGGGCCGCTTCTACGAGGTGCTGGGGCGGACGGCGCTGGTGGAATACCTGTCGGTGGACGCGGTGAAGGCCAACGTGCAGGCCAAGCTGCAGGCCTACGGCCGGGCCGACTGGAAGGAGGCGCACGCGCTGTTGCTCGAGTACTTTATGCGGCAGTCCACCCGCGTGGGGGGAGGCAGGGTGACCCGGGAGTCGGTCGCCGAGGTGCTGGGGCCGCCGCGCCCTCGCACTGCGACGGTCAGTCCACTGCACCAACTCCCGGCCGACCTGGCGGACTTTACCGGGCGGGAGGACGAGGTGCGCGAGTTGGTGGCGCTGCTGGGCGGGAGGGCAGGGGCCACGATCTCGGCTATCGGGGGGATGGGGGGCGTGGGCAAGACGGCGCTGGCCGTGCACGTGGCGCACCGGGTGGTGGAGCGCTACCCCGACGGGCAGATCGTGGTGGAGATGGGGGGCACGGCGGAGCGGCCGCTCACGCCGGTGGAGGCGATGGGCCAGGTGCTCCACGCTTTTCAGCCCGACATGCGGCTGCCGGACGACCCCAACGAAGTGACCGCCTTGTATCGGACGACTCTGGAGGGCCGGAGGGTGCTGCTGCTCCTGGACAACGCGGCCAACTCGGCGCAGGTGCGGCCGCTGGTACCCCCGGCGGGCTGCGGGCTGGTGGTGACCTCGCGGCACAATATCTCGCTGCCCGGGCTGCGCCATTTCGACCTGGACGCCCTGCCGATGGAGGAGGCGTGCGCGCTCTTGCGGACGATCGTGGGGGACGGGCGGGCAACGGGGGAGGAGCTGGGCACGATTGCGAAGTTGTGCGGGCGACTGCCGCTGGCGCTGCGGGTGGCGGGGGACTTTCTGGTGGTGCACCCGGACTGGAGCGCGGGGGAGTACGCCCAGGCCTTGGCGGACGAGCGGGAGCGGCTGGCGCGGCTGAGGCACGAGGACCTGGACGTGGGGGCGGCGCTTGGGCTGAGCGCGGCGCAACTGGTGCGGGAGCGGCCCGAACTGGCGGCGCGCTGGCAGATGCTGTCGGTGTTCCCGGCCCCGTTCGAGCGGGCCGCCGCGGCGGCGGTGTGGGGGGTAGAGGAAGAAGAGGCCAGGGACGGGCTGAGCGAGTTGGCGGCGCGCAGCCTGGTGCTGTACGAGCGGGAGGGTGGGCTATACCGGCTGCACGACCTGATGCGGCTGGTGGCGGAGGATGCGTTCGAGTACGGAGGTGGGGAACGAGATGCAGAAGGGGAGCAGGCACGGCTGGGGGAAGCAGGCGTCCGCCACGCGGTGTATTACCTGGAGGTGGGAAGGCGGGCGGACGACGTGTATATGCAGGGCGGAGAGCACGTGCTGGAGGGGCTGCGGCTGTTCGATGGGGCGTGGCCGCATCTGCGGGTGGCGTACGGGCGGATGCGGGGGCGGGGGGATGAAGTGGCCGCGCAGTGGACGAGCCAGTTCCCTGGCCGGGTGCCGTACGTGTTGGACCTGCGGCTGCCACCGAGGGACAAGATCCCGATCCTGGAAGCGGCGGCGGTGGCCGCCCGCCAGATTGGGGAGCGGGGCACGGCGGGGGTGCACCTGGGCAACCTGGGTGCGGCCTACTATCGCCTGGGGGAGGTGCGGCGGGCGATCGAGTACTACGAGCAGGCGCTGAAGATTTACCGCGAGATCGGGGACCAGCGCGCGGAGGGTGCGACCCTGGGCAACCTGGGGCTGGCCTACGCGGACCTGGGGGAGGTGCGGCGGGCGATCGAGTACCACGAGCAGGCGCTAGAGATTGACCGCGAGATCGGCGACCGGCGCGGGGAGGGGGCGGACCTGGGCAACCTGGGGCTGGCCTACGCCGATCTGGGGGATGCACGGCGGGCGATCGAGTACCACGAGCAGGCGCTGGAGATTGACCGCGAGATCGGGGACCGGCGCGGGGAGGGGAATGCCCTGGGCAACCTGGGGAATGCCTACGCCGACCTGGGGGAGGTGCGGCGGGCGATCGGGTACTACGAGCAGGCGCTGGAGATTGACCGCGAGATCGGGGACCGGCGTGGGGAGGGGAACGATCTGGGCAACCTGGGGACAGCCCACCACGGGCTAGGGGAGGTGCGGCGGGCGATCGAGTACTACGAGCAGGCGCTCACCGTGGCCCGCGAGATCGGGGACCGGCGTAACGAGGGGACTTGGCTGGGCAACCTGGGGACAGCCCACCACGGGCTAGGGGAGGTGCGGCGGGCGCTCGAGTACTACGAGCAGGCGCTGGCGATTGCCCGCGAGATCGGGGACCGGCGCGGGGAGGCTATACGCTGCTGGAACCTGGGCTTGCTGTACGAGGACAGCGATCCGGCCCGCGCGGCGGAACTGATGCAGGTCTGCGTAGAGTACGAGCGCGAGATCGGCCACCCCGATGCAGAGGCGCACGCGGAACGTGTGCAGGGCTTGTTGGACAAGCAGTAGCGACTTATGAAGATGAAGAAGACACCGCGGTAACGCGGGTGCTGGCCCAGCCGGACACAAAGTATCCGGCCTACGGAACGGCGGGCGCTAAAGGCGCCCTTGAAAGCCCGGTTGACCGGGCGCTGCTCCGAAGCCGGGCGAATTCATCGCCCGGCGACCCCCCACAGACGAAGCACTCCTGGTTACGGGACCAATTTCCTAGAGTTCATCAGTTGTTACTACAAGAGGGCAGGGGGCCGTGCCTGCTGCTGTGCTTCAGAAGGGGATGAAGTCGGACACGGTCACGTCCAGGTCCAGGTCGAGGTTGAGGTAGCGCTGGGTGGTGGTGAGGGAGGCGTGGCCGAGCAGGCGGGAGATTTGGGTGAGCGGCACGCCGGCCTGGTAGCCGAGTTGGGCGTAGGTGCGCCTGAGGTCGTGGGGGGCCAGGGTGGGTTGGCCGATCAGGGCGCCGTGCTTGCGCACGACGTTGAAGATGGCGACGGGGGATATGTGTGCGCCGGGTTGGCCGCGCCGGCCCAGGCTGCGCACCACGTGGCCCTGGTGGCCGAATTGCCCGCCCCAGCGCTCTATGGCCTCGGCGAGGGGGGCGGAGATGGGCACGACTCGATCTTTGGCGCCCTTGCCGCGCACGGCCAGGACGGTGCGCACGCGGTGGGGGTCGCCACCAGCGGCGGAGGCGGCCAGGGGCTGTTGCTTGACGTTGTCGAAGTAGAGGTCCGCCAGTTCCCGGCGACGCAGGCCCGCGCCCACCAGGAGGCCCAGCACCAGCCGGTCGCGCCGGCCCACCAGGTCGTCCCCGCAGGTGTCCAGGAGCGCCCGCACCTGGGTACGGTCGAGCCAGGTGTGCGGCTGCCGGCCGCGCTGCTGGCAGGTGGGAATGGCCTGCTGGAGGGCCTCGATGCGGTAGAGGACGGCTTGCACACCATTTACGTTAGTATATCATGGTGCAGCCTCTTGACGCAAGCCGATCTGTCTTAACGCAGAGGCGCAGAGGCGCAGAGGCGCAGAGAGGGTTGTGAGAGGGATGAGAGGGCAAAGGGAGGGTGCTTGACGCAAGCCAATCTGTTTTAACGCGGAGGCGCAGAGGCGCGGGGGCGCTGAGAGGGGTGTGAGAGAGATGAGTAGACAAACGGAGGAGATATGAGAAGTAAAAAGTGGGCCATCAGGCTGGGCATCGTGGGTGGTGTGGTGATCTTGCTGGTGGTGGGGGGCGTGCTGGGCTGGCGGGCGCTGATGAACTATTTCGTGCAGCAGTATTACCGGCAGACCTATCAGCCACTGGCGCTGGAGGCCGGCCTGGTCGGGGATTACCCGGCTGAACGTCATCTGAACGACGTGCCGTGGATCGCGGTGGAGGAGTCGCTGTGCCAGTCCACCAGCCTGCAGATGATCGCCGCCCAGCGGGGGATCGAGCAGCCGAGGCGGTATTTCGATTTCCTGATGGGGTTCACGTATGGGGTCAGCGCGCAGCCACGCGGGTCGGGCTTCTTTCCCGGCACGGATCCCGAGGCCGGCTTTGCCATCGCCGCGCCGTACCTGGGGCTGGTGCGCCGCTATTATACGACTGACGACGCGGGGTTGTACCTGCGGGCCTTGCGTTATTTCCTGGGGCAGGGCTACCCGCTGCGGGTGGGGCTGGATTACGGCCGGTTGTACGGGATGGACGAGCAACTGCCGCACAGCGACGTCCTGGTGGGCTACGACGCGCAAGGGTTCTTTTATTACGAGACGGTGTGTGTGCCGCCCGCTCCCTGCGAGCCGGGGCAGCGGCCAGCGGGCGAGCCGGGGCTGTACGTCAGCGACCAGGGGCTGCTGGAGGCGGTGTTGAGCCAGGCCAAGACGTTCTCGTACTCGTGGCGTTATTCGTTCACCATCTTCGAGCAGGGGCCGCGGGAAGAGAACCTGGGGCCGGTGTGGGAGCGCAACGGGCAGTCGCTGATCGGCGGAGCGCAGTACGGGCCACGCTCCGGGGCCGACGTGATCGAGGGGCTGGCGGACACGATCGTGAAGGAGGGGGCCGGATTCGACGTCGCCGAGATACGCCCGGGGCTGGAGACGGCGGTGTACGTGCGCGGCGAGGACGCTACGTTTCTGCGGGAGGCATTTGGGGGGGAGGCGGAGGTGGAGCGGGCGGCGGCGCTATTTGACCAGGCGGCCGGCGATTATGCGGCGGTGTTGGAGGCCAGCGGAGATGGAATCGCCGGCCCGGCGGAGGCGGAGCAGGTGGCGGGCTGGCTGCGCGACGCGGCGGCGGCGGAGCGGGAGGTAGGGAAGATACTCGTCGCGCTGGCGGAATGAAGAGTGAACGTGAAACGTGAAACGTGAAGCGTGGTGCGTGGTGCGTGGGGGACGGAGCACGGAACACGGAACACGGAGCAAGAAGAACACGGATTTGCAGGATTTACGGATTACGGATTACGGAGCACGGAATGGGGGGAGTGCTGGAGGGATTGCTGGAGACGCTGGGGCTGCTGGTGGCCCAGGCGCGGGCGTACGAGCGCGCGCTGCCGCCGGACAATTACCCGGCCCGCGCGGCGGTGGCCACGCTGGGGGAACTGGCGCGGCAGGCGTTGAACGAGGCGCGTGACCTGGCCGGGTCGCTCGAGCCTGCGCCGGCGGCCCCGCACCCATTCTCCCCGCGCGAACTGCAGGTGCTCAGCCTGGCGGCCGAGGGGCTGACGAACAAGGAGATCGCGTACCGGCTGGGGGTCAGCGAGCGCACGGTGCAGTTCCACATGAACTCGGTCTTCAACAAGACGGGCACGGGGTCACGCACTGAGGCGGTGGCGCTCGCCTTGCGCAATGGGTGGATCGTGCCGGCGGCCTGAGCCTGTGGTTTCCCACAGGGTCCGCCCTGTGGGAATGGCGGAAGCGGCGTGGGACGTCTTGCGCTATGATAAGTGGTAGTTGGTTGGATCAATCACTTGTCAAGAACAGGAGGTTAGCGATGGTGGAAAAGGATTTGCTCAAGGCCCTGGGCCCGCTCGCGCCGCTCTACAGCGATCCGGAGGTGCTGGAGATCATGGTGGATGCACCGGAGCGCGTGCTGGTGGAACGGTCGGGCCAACTGGAGGAGGCGGGCGTGCGGTTCGAGTCGCCCGAGGCGCTGCGGGCGGTGATCGAGGCGGCGCTGGCGGTGGGGGACGTGCGGCTCGCCCCCGGCCAGACGGTGGGGGAGGCGCGCCTGTCGGGGGCGGCGCGCATGCTGGCGGTGCTCCCGCCGGCCGCCCCGCAAGGCCCCTGCCTGGTGCTCCGCAAACTGCATCCGGTCACGCTCACGTGGGAGGAGGTGATCGAGCGCGGCGCGATCACCCGTGAGGCGCTCGATCTGCTGCAGGGTGCGCTGCGCGCGCACGCGAGTGTCCTGATTGCGGGGGCGGCGGGCAGCGGCAAGACGACGGTGGCCCAGTTGCTGGCCGAGGACATCCCGCCCCAGGAGCGGGTGCTGGTGGTCGAGGAGGTGCACGAGTTGCAGATTCAGCACCCACGGGCGGTCTTTCTGGAGGCGGCCGGCCCCGACAAACCGACCATGACCGACTTGCTGAGCGCGGCGGCCAGGATGCGCCCGGACTGGATGGTGATCGGCGAGTTGTACGGCCCGGAGGCCATGCGCGTTTTCGAGATCGCCAGCCGGGGCCACCCGGTCATCACGACGACGTACGCCAACAGTGCCGAAGACGCGCTGGGCCGGCTGGAGGCGATGTGCCTGATGGCGAACCTGGGGCTGGGGCTGGGGGAGATTCGCGCGCTGATTGCCTCGGCCATCCAACTGATCACTTTCCAGCAGCGGATGCCGGACGGGCGGCGCAAGGTGATGCAGATCGTGGAGGTGCGCGGCCTGGAGAACGAGCGGTACGTGCTGCAGCCGCTGTTCCGGTATGATGCAGAGAAGGGGGTACTGGAGCCGACGGGGGCGCGGCCTGCGTGGGAGGGACTGGTACACGGATAAACACGGATGTGACGGATTGACACGGATCGGACGGTCCTGGGGGCAGCCTGGCGAGCATCGTCTTGCATGGGACGCCCCCGGGACGGGGGCTGCGAGCGTTAGGGAGGCTAGAACGCGGATAAAGCGGATGAGCACATCCGGCGGATGGGACGGATGAACGCGGATGGATGGGTCAGGGGGGCGACCTGGCGAGCATGGTCTTGCATGGGACGCCCCCGGGACGGGGGCTGCGAGCGTTAGGGAGGCTAGAACGCGGATAAACGCGGATAGGACGGATGAACGCGGATGGGATGGATGGATACGGATGGGATGGTCCTGGGGGCAGCCTGGCGAGCGTGGTCTTGCATGGGACGCCCCCGGGACGGGGGCTGCGAGCGTTAGCCAAAGGTGCCCTTGAAAGCCCGGTTGACCGGGCGCTGCTCCGAAGCCGGGCGAGTTCATCGCCCGGCGGTCCCTGCCAGACGAAGCGCTCCTGGTTAGGGGCTAGTGCCCGGCCTATGGAACGGCGGGCGCTCAAGGCGCCCTTGAAAGCCCGGTTTACCGGGCGCTGCTCTGAAGCCGGGCGAGTTCATCGCCCGGTGGCCCCCGCCAGACAGAACACTCCTGGTTAGGGGGCTGATTTCCTACAGTTCATACCATGCCTTGCATCCAGGCGCTCTCTTCCCCTGGCAGCGGTACCGTCGTTTGTTCACACCCCTGGAACGTGCTAGAATGACCACGAGCATTATAGAGGCTTGAACGATGGAGGTACCGTATAGCAGATGCCTGTGGAGTTGGGCCTGCCGATGGCGGACAGCGTCATGTTGGCCACGGCGCGAGCATATAATGCAACCTTGTGGACGCAGGATGCTCACTTCAAGGACGTTGAGGGGGTGAAGTACGTTGAGAAAAGGTAGGGGGCAGGCTATGGAGAAACCATTTGACCTGTTGCTAGCCGGTGGTACGATCGTCACCGGGGAGGGGATGCGGCGGGCGGACGTGGGGGTGCGGGGGGAGACCGTCGCGGCGGTCGCGCCGGACCTGCCGCGTGCGGGAGCGCGGGAGGTGGTGGACGTCACGGGCCGCTACGTGTTCCCCGGCATCATTGACGTGCACGTGCACCCGGTGTACGAGGACAGCGTGGAGGATTGCTCGCGCGTCGCGGCCTACGGCGGGACGACGACGCTGTTGCACTTTGCCTACGCCCGCACCGGGGAGAGCCTGCTGCATAAGGTGGAGGAGATGCTGCAGGACGGGCTGGCGCACTCGCTGCTGGATTTTGGGCTGCACGGGGGGCTATTCGAGGCGGCCCGGCAGGTGGACGAGATCCCGCGGGTGATGGAATTGGGGGTGCGCACGTTCAAGTTCTTCATGCCCTACGTCAAGCAGGGCTGGACCACCGACGATTATCACCTGGCCAAGGCCATGGACATGCTGGCGCAGCGCGGGGGCATGGCGCTGGTGCACGCGGAGAACGGGGGAGGGATTGACTACCTGGAGGACAAGTATCTGAAGGGGCCGCACGCTTCGGCGCGCCACTTTAACGCCACCCGCCCGGCTGCGCTGGAGGAGGAGGCGGTCTTTCGGGCCATTTGCCTGGCGGAGGTGGCCGGCTGCCCGCTGTACATCCCGCACGTGACGGCCGCCCGCTCGCTGCGCCCCATCCGGCGGGCGCAGGCGGAGGGGCAGCGGGTGTTCGCCGAGACCTGCCCGCAGTACCTGACGCTGACGCAGGACGTCATCGAGGAGCGGGGGGCGCTGGCCAAGATCGGGCCGCCCATCCGCAGCGCCGAGGATCGCGCCGCGCTGTGGGAGGGGCTGCGGGATGGGACGTTGCAGGTGGTGGCCTCGGACCACGCGCCCAAGGTGAAGGACGTGGACGGGGATTTCCTGGTCCAGCCGTTCGGCGCGCCGCAGATCGAGACGGTGCTGCCGCTGACGTACGACGGGGGGGTGAACCGGGGGCGCATCAGCGTGGTGCGGGTGGTGCAGGTGTTGTGCGAGAACCCGGCGCGCATCTTTGGGCTGTACCCGCAGAAGGGGACGATCGCCGTTGGCTCCGACGCCGACCTGGTGGTGTTCGACCCCAACCGGGAGTTTACGATGCGGGCGGAGAACCAGCATTCGAAGGCGGGTTATACGCTGTACGAGGGGCACACGGTGCTGGGCTGGCCGGAGGCGTCGTTCCAGCGCGGGCGGCGGGTGCTGTGGCGGGGGGAAGTGGTGGCGGAGGGGGGCCGAGCGCGGTTTTTGCCGACGCTGGAGGCGGGGGGGATAGAACACGGATAAACGCGGATCAACACGGATCAACACGGATCGGATGGGTTTTCACGGGTTCTTGCTTATCATGATCCGTGTACCCAACCTTTGTTATGATCCGTGTTGATCCGTCCCATCCGTGTTCATCCGTGTACTAACCGAGGAGACAAGGTAGAAGCGATGGAGACGAGGATTGTGAGTGGGAATGAGGCGCTGGCGCTGGGGGCGCTGCGGGCGGGGGTCAAGGTGGTCACGGGGTACCCCGGCACGCCGTCGTCGGGCGCTATTGAGAGCCTGCTGAACCTGGACTTGGGGGCGGACCGGCACGTGGAGTGGAGCACGAACGAGAAGGTGGCGTTCGAGATTGCGGCGGGCGCGGCCTGGGCCGGGCAGCGCGCGCTGTGCACGATGAAGATGTCGGGGTTGAACGTGGCCTACGACTCGCTGATCTCGATCGCGTATTCGGGCTGCACGGGGGGGCTGGTGGTGTACGTGGCCGACGATCCGGGGGTGAGCGCGGGGATGGCGGAGCAGGATTCGCGCGGCTTTGCCATCATGTCGGACCTGCCGGTGCTGGAGCCGGCCTCGGTGGCCGAGGCCTACCGGCTGGTGCAGGCGGCCTTCGAGTTGTCGGAGCGGGTGGGGACGCCGGTGTTCGTGCGGCTGGTGACGTCCATCGCCAACTCGTACGCGCCGGTGGAATGCGGAATGCGGAATGCGGAATGCGGATTGCGGAATGCGGAGCGGGAGGTGGTGCTGGGGCGGGATATTGGGCGGTACACGAAGGCGGGCGCGGCGATCTGTATGGCGCAGCACCGTGACCTGATCGCGCGGCTGGAGTGGGCGGGGCAGGTCATCGGGGAGATGGGGTTGAATGAACTTCAACTGTCACCCCCCTCTTTGTCCCCCCCGCCTGCGGGGGGGGTAGGGGGGGGGCTAGGCATCGTGGCCTCGGGGGTGACGGCCGCCTACCTGGAGGAGGGGTTCGAGGTGGCTGCGCGGTTTGGGTTGGAGCGGGAGGCCGTCTCCACTCTGCGCATCGCCGCGCCCAATCCGTTCCCGGTGGCCGAGGTGCGGGCGCTCCTGGGCCACTGCCGCACGATCGTGGTGCTGGAGGAGTTGGAGCCGTACATCGAGCGGGGGGTGTACGTGGAGGCAATGCGGAATGCGGAATGCGGAATGCGGAATGTGGAATGCGGAATGCGGAATGCGGAATGCGGATTGAGGATTGAGGAGGGGCGGGATTTAGGGATTTGGAGGGGCCGCATTGTGGGGAAGTTGGATGGGACGTTCGAGCGGATTGGGGAATATGGGGTGAGCCAGGTGGTGCGGGGCATTGGGAAAGCGCTGGGTCTGCCTATCCCGGAAGAGTTGTTCCGGGGGCACGGCGCAGAGCAACTGGCGGCGCAGCGGCCGATCACGGTGTGCGCGGGGTGCCCGCACCGGGGGACGTTCCTGGCGATCAATCAGGCCATCCGGCGGCTGAGGCTCAAGCAGGACGAGGTGATGGTGACGGGCGACATTGGCTGCACGATCCTGGGGATGAACCCGCCGTTCGATACGGTGTGGAACGAGGTGGCCATGGGGGCCAGCATCGGCCTGGCGCAGGGGTACGTGTACGCCGGGGTCGAGACGCCGGTCATTGCGACGATCGGGGACTCGACCTTTTTCCACGCCGGCATTCCGGCGCTGGTGAACGCGGTGCAGCACCAGGTCCCGCTGACGTTGATCATCATGGACAACGGGTGGACCGCCATGACGGGCATGCAGGTGAACCCGGGCACGGGCGAGGGGTTCCAGCAGCCGGGCGGGCGGCGGGTGGACATTGCCAGGCTGGTCCCGGCCTTGGGGGTGGAGCACTTTTGGGTGGTGGACCCCTTCGACCTGGAGGGGACGTCGGCGACGATTCAGAACGCGCTGGCGCTGCCGGGGGTCAAGGTGGTGCTGGCGCGCCAGGAGTGCGCCATCCAGGCGCAGCGGGGCGGCGCGCGGGCCGGGCAAGTGCGGGTGTTGCCGGAAAACTGCAACCTGTGCAAGTTGTGCATCACGCGCACGGGCTGCCCCGCCATCAGCCTGGGGGAGGAGGCGATCGTGATTGACTCCAGCCTGTGCTACGGCTGCGGCCTGTGCGCCCAGGTGTGCAAGCGCGAAGCGATCATGAGGGAAGGCGTAGCATGAGCGGCAAATCGGCAAATCAGCAGATCGGCAAATCAGCAAATCAGCAAATCGGCAAATCAGCAAATGGGCAAATCAGCAAATCAGCAAATCGCAAATCGCAGATCGCAGACGACGGAACACGTTTCACGTTTCACGCTTCACGTTTCACGCCTTACGACGTTTTTCTGGTCGGCGTCGGCGGGCAGGGGGTGCTGACGATCGGGGACTTGATCGCCGAGGCGGCGCTGCGGCAGGGGGTGCCGGTCAGTTTCTACCCGACGAAGGGCATGGCGCAGCGGGGGGGATTCGTGAAGGCGCAAC
>Ga0307379_10004655_pt1 | contig 19492 bp, 22 predicted proteins | sample UN2MG_FD_202237 | JGI IMG/M metagenome (GOLD analysis project Ga0307379, IMG submission 202237) | Soil microbial communities from Risofladan, Vaasa, Finland - UN-2 | ecosystem: Environmental > Terrestrial > Soil > Coastal area > Acid sulfate soil | place: Finland: Risofladan, Vaasa | collected... | reverse complement strand
TCACCATATACAATGACTCACCCTCCCCCGTTACGGTGGACCTCGGATTGATAACCTTCAATGTGCCGTCTGATTGGGAGGTGAGCACCGACCCCACTGGTTCAGTACTGGTCGGGCCACACGATGAGGTAGAGATCAAAGTGATCGTGAAGATACCTTGCCCACCCTCGTTGCAGGTGGCAGATATCTTGCAGAGAGTAGGCGGTGGTGTGCCGACCATCGATGTGGAAGGATACATTAATGGTGTGCTGAAGGGGGGCGTTCAAATACAGTTTGGTGAGATCATTACTGTGCCCGTATCTCCAGCGAAGATGGGGCGGATTCACTACTCGAAATCCAATGATGGCCGAGCCACCTTTGAGCTTGGGACAACTATTGCCGAGGCGCCTGACGGACCTGCTCAGATTAACCCGGACATAGCCGTGAATGACCAGGGGATTATACATGTTGTCTGGGAAGACTACGCAACGCATCCGTCTCTTGGCAATATCATGTATGCTAGGAGTGATGACGGCGGCGGCAGCTTCGGTGAGAGCGTGATGGTTGATGACGCAGTAACAGTTTCGACTCACCAGGCGAGACCTCAAATTGCGCTGGACGATGATGGGATCATCCACATCGTATGGGAGGATTACAGAAGAGATCCTCAGCTTGGCGACGTCTATTATTCGAAGAGCGCTGACGGCGGCAGGACATTCAATGATGACGTGCTCGTGGATGACCCAATAACCGTCACGAGCCGGCAGGTCAATCCTGACATAGTCATTGACAGCCGCGGTGACATCCACATTGTATGGGAAGATTACAGGGACAACGTAGAGATGGCAAACATCTACTATGCCAGGAGTACCGATGGCGGACGAACGTTTGGCGTGGACAAAAGGCTAAATGAAGTATTCGACCATGCGACACATCATGGCAGGCCGACTATCGTCGCCGATAGCAGTGACACTCTGTACGCTTTCTGGGAAGACTATAGGAACGCTTCGCACCTTGGCGACATCTACTGCTCGCTGAGCACAAATGGCGGCGAGACTTTCGGAAGTAACGTAATGGTGGACGATCCGATTACTGTCACATCCCGTCAAATCCGTCCTTCCGCGGTAGTCGACGGCAGCGGCATTGTTTACGTGGTGTGGGAGGACTATCGGGATGATGCCGAACACGGCAACATCTACGGCGCACGAAGTGTCGACGGCGGCAAGACGTTCGAGAGGGATGTTATGGTTGATTCGTCCTTCACGACGTCAACCCACCAGGCCAACCCGGCCATAGCCGTGACCGGAGGAGGGCTCGTGCAAGTCGTGTGGGAGGACTATCGTGATTTGTCAGAACATGCAAACATCTACTACTCGACGAGTTTGGACGGCGGCAAGACTTTCAGCGAAGACGTGCCGGCTGGCGGGCCGGTTTCAGCATCTGGCCCACGGCTTAATCCCGCGATAGCTGTGAGTCAAAACGGTGTGATGCATCTCGTCTGGCAGGAATAGATTACCTGTTCGGGACTCAGTGTCACCGTAGCCTGTGGTACAGGTTACGCTTGTCAAGCAGACATCGGACTACCGCAATCGGTTGCTTCCTGACGCCACATTCATCATCAGTTCCATTGCTTATGAAAGAAACAGATCTCTCATGCTCTTGGGCCGATCCCAGCAGCTTTTCGATACACTGGGCAGCCCACGTATAGTCTTATTTCCGTCCTTACCACGAGTAAGACATCAGAATTCTTCGAAAAGTTATTTTTCCCTGAGCTGAAAAACACAGCTTTTTACATGGTGACTTTATGTATCCAAAATGACACCACAGAAACTGATTTTTTCCCTATCAAGTCCAAAAAAATGTTAGTTTTTAGGCCAATGAGACAATTTGTGAATAATTTATCGGGCGTCATAGTTTTCAATGGACGGAGTAAAAAAAGAGCTGGTGGGTCTATTAGAGTTTCTGCCGTGAGGCACTGTAAATTTAGAATCCAGAAGGCTACCAGCTCTAGCATATATGGTCACTTGCGCATATATATGTATTCTCCTGCAGGCATTCTCGCTTTGAAAGCCTTAGCCTGACCGTTCTCGACGATGAACTCGACAATCACATCAGAGAAACGTTCGAGACGAAACTTCAGGCCTTTATAAGGGACTAACTTCTGCTCATCATATGGGAACACCAGGGACAGGCCGCTATCTTCATTCTGAACCACCTGTAACTTAACACCTGTTGGGGTTTCGTAGGTTCCTAATAATTGCTCAAGTATCTCTGGATCAAGTGTTTCAGGCTTTCGTATAAAGACTACCTCACCCTCATCCACGGATATAACAGCCTTATCCACATCTCCTTGAGGATTGGTGCCGAAATTCACCGACCATTTGCCCCACAATTCATCGTTAGGAGTATCGAATCGTTCGTAGTGATAATGGCTCAGAGGAAGTATTATCTCATGAAAGTCAAACTGCAGCTCAGTGTCTTTGATCTCAATCTTCAGAATACCATAAGCTGGGTGTTCATACTCTCCGACGTAATAGGCAATTGCATGTGAAGGCTTCGTATCTGGGACACGATCACTACCAGCCTTTGCACGGGCTTCCTTTCCAGCTTCCTTACCTTTATTGTAGATTTCTAATCTCCGCTCATTCCAAGGTGTTTGATCCATACCAAGTAACCTTTCAAAGAGATTGTAGGTAATGATCTCAGGCAAATTACCACAGTGACCACCAATAACGAGTACGATTACTCCGATCTGATCGTATGGCATGCATGACACATTTGAGTAACATCCACCAATGGCTCCACCATGATCGGTTAAATAGTGTCCTCTGTATGATGAAAAATATCGCCCGGTTCCATATACCGGATTAAGTAATTCCGTATAGCCTCTATTTTCCAGGTCGCTATTTGGTAGCGCAAAGGCCGGCTCAAGCGTGGCTTTCAGAACTCGGGAAGGAATTATCTGTTTATCCTGATATTTTCCGTCATTCATCAAGGCGATAAGCCATTTAGACATATCTTGAACATTTGAAATAATGCTTCCAGCCGGACCAATCCCTGCCACATCCTCATAAAATGGCATCTGAATAAGTTCGGTAGAATCACGTTTTTCTTTATAGGGAACACTGTGATCCGACTGCTTTTTCATTTCTTCTATAGAGAACACTGTACTTGTCATATCAAGAGGTTGAAAAATCCGTTCACGTAAGAAATCCTCCCAAGTTTGGTCGGTTAGAATTTCAATTATGTAGCCAGAGGCGGCATACATCAGATTATTATATAAAAAGGATTGACGTAACGGCTTCTCAGGTTCGAGATATTTCAACCGCTCGAACAATTCTTGTCTGGTAAAGTCTGATTTGTACCAGATCATGTCATGTCGCGTAATGCCAGTACGATGAGCAAGCATATCCTGAATCGTCACAGTGTTGTTCAAATCGTCATTGTAGAACTGAATTGTGGGTACATACTCACGTATGGGCTTGTCCAATTCCAACTTCCCTTCCTCTACCAGCATACCCACTGCAACCGCGGTAAAAAGCTTGGTGTTTGAGGCAATCTGGAACAAGGTGTTGGCCGTCATAGGAAGTTTGTTGCCGTAATCACGGTAACCATAACCCTTGGCGAGCACAAGTTTGTTCTTTGCTATAACACCAACCGCCAAGCCAGGAGCATTCCAATCCTTTAGAATTTTTTCCACATATTGGTCAAATCCTTCCAGCTTCTCGGTTGTCTCCTCACCCTGTGCACACAAAACTTGTAGATTAGTCAGCGCTATGAGAAAAATCACAAAAGTGCCCAGGCACATCATTCTAAAGCTGCTCTTGTTTTCGGAAAGAATTAACATACTTTTGTCTCCTATGTTATAGTCGAGATTTCTTTTATACATTTCACTAAAACACTCCTATATAGTCCATACCTTATACTATCAAAACATCATCTCAATTTCAACAATATCCATGCCGTCGTATGCCGATCCAAGTAGGGACCTGATGGAAACACCTCTGGTGGAACTATACTATGGCAGTGATCTATTTCGCAGCCTCTGCGACCGAGGTCGGATCAGTGACAGCTGCCAAGGCTGTTTCTACTCGAAATTGTGCCGTGGCGGACTCAAGTACCTCTCATATGCAGTGACGGGCGATCCGTTTAGGTCAGATCCCGGTTGCTGGTGTGTGCCAAATCGACTGCAGCATCGGTCTCATCTTAAAGACGATTCAACAATTCCGGGGAGGAGCCACTGTTGTTTCAAGCAGTCGACGCCCGACGTCTCAAACTCGGTGACACTCACCCACACACGTTGGAATCCCTTAACAACCTAATCGACCTCTACGAAGCCTGGAACAAGCCTGAAAAGGCTAACGAGTGGCGCGCAAAACTTCCACAAACAGAAGCTGTGATGGAGTGACATGAGACTACTAAAATGGCCCGATTTACACTCGCAAAACTAATACAACCGTGCTACAACCCGAAACCCCCTTATCTACCTATTTCCAGAAAATCTCAATCCCATAAGCTATTATTTATAAGGGAGTTAGGCAGCAGCCAAAAATTTGCAAACGTATTCAATGGCCGTTGTCAATTAGCGGATTCCTTGTACAATGACGTATTGAGACAGCCGTCATAAGGACATCCGGATACTTAATCTGATTGCCCATAACTCAATAGAAGGTTGCGAAAAAGCTTAAATTGGAGCCAATTGAATATAGCTATCGCTACACTATGAAGGAAACCGCAGCAAAAAAGCTGCGGTAAAAAAGAAATGAAAGAACTCAGGCTACAGGCTCCAGAACTCTGATTGTTTTAGGTACAAGGATTTCCTTGTCGGTTATACGGTAGTTTCGGCATATATAAAAGTACTCCGCAACAATTTTCTCGCAGAGTTTGTCAAAATCCTGAACCAACTCGGCTCTCTCTCGAAGCTCAAGTAAAGTCCAACTATCGAACTCCTCATGCATATCGACATCCCTGCCAGGCCATGTAAAAACCTGCATATGAGTTTGCTTGAAATTTACTCTTCCTTCGGCATCACACCTGCCACAGGTTCCAATCTCGCCTTCCGGCAGGGCCTGATAATTTTTCTGGCCACAGTGAGTGCAGTAGCTTTTATAGCCGCTCGGTTTTATGCCGCCTCTGTAAAGAACAACATAACCACCGCTTCTGCCGTTGATTCCTGCCTGCCATTGCCAGTTGTGTTTCCTACTGAAATCTTCAAGCAGATCGCTCATTTTTTCCTGCCACTCTGTGATATCTAACATTTCCCACCATGTGTCATTATCGATATCAGAGAGCTTATCCACATGATGTAATTTGATGCAGTTGGCATAGCTTGTTGATCTGTTCCAGCTGTTCATGGTGTGGTATCTGAAGTGCTTTTTTAGGAAAGCTGTCATTGCTTCCCTGTGCCGTTTATCAACTTCTTTGTAATACATATTGTCACCTCCAAAAAAATGCTTAGCGATAGCCATTTGAGGTCTATCGCTAAGCATAGGTTAACTTTAACACCCACCGACATTGATCTCCGAAGCCAATAGATTCAGCTGAATGTCACAGTCCACAGGCAGTTGCCGCAAGTACTTGGTGAACTGGGCAAGCATGAGCCCGGCAGCGATGTTCGCGCAGTAAATGGTTGTTTTGGCTGTGCACGGGCCAACAAAGGCTTCATCTGCGCTGAATAAGGTGGTCGGATAGTGTTGTCGGGATTCGTCATCGTATGCCGTCAGTATTCGCACGACCTCGGCACTCATTCTACCATCGACAAAGAAGGAGGCTTTGTCCTTCACGGATTCCCAGATCAATCGCCGGACATCGATCTTGTCAACACAGACAAACACAACATTGCCTATTTCCATGCTCCTACGAAACCGTTCCGATACAGCATGAATCTGGCTTGCGGCGTTTATCCTCCAGCATAGCTGAAGTGTGGCATTGACCTTCAATTGTCCCATATCGCCTTCCAGATAGCCCTGGCTGGCCAGATTGCTCCATTCGACCTTGTCGTGGTCGATCATCTGCAACCACGGAATCCCCATAGCACTGAGCTGCAGGGCAACTTGCCTGCCGATGGCGCCAACGCCGATGACAGTCGCTTTGCAGGCGGCAATCCTCTCAGGAGGTACGATGTCTTTTTGTCGGCTGTATCGTTCGTCATTTTCCGTCGTCATAGTGCCATCACCCCCTTTTCGTCCCACAGATCGGGCCTATCGGCCAGCTCATCCAGGATGAACTGCCGCTCTTCGGGTTCCATCAGTTCAAACTCATCGAGGAAGTCATACGGCAAGGCATAGTCACTCAGATCATGACCACCGGAGTCTGGTACCGTATTGGATCGCTCCGTCAACCATTCAATAGCCTTGACATTAGCCACATACTCGGTGTCCCACAATTCATGGTCACTTGAACCAAATTCCTGGCCGTAGTCTATCTCAGTGGGGATTAGCACCTGGCCTCCGGGCCCGACATTGAAGCGAAGCTTGGCATAGGACTTGTTATATTGTGCTACGACAAAAAGGACGGCCCATTGACAATTTCCAAAAACTCTTTCGAATGTATCTTCATCTATTACACTTGGCTCGGGTGAATCTCCCGGATGACTGTGCAGCCACACACGTGCGAATTGCTCCGGCTTTCTGCCAAGGTCAACCTGGTCTTCAAAAAAATTGGCAACTGACTCATCGTCAAATTTGACACTAACCGGTGTCACTTCCTGTTTGACTGTGACGAACTCTCTGACAAAGAGCAGATCATCAGGATCAGTGATTGCGAATCCGCCGACTTCGTTATCTGATTTATCCCTGAAATGCACCAGCTTTGCCCATGCTGTTGGGCTGAATCGAAGGGCAAGCTGTTCTATGTCATCTCTCTCAACTTGCCAGCTCGACCTCAGTTGTCTCTGTCTGAGGCTGGCTTGTATTCTCACATTCGTTGATTTCTGTTTCTTGTTGTTCATTTTCGTTCTCCTTTTCTTCTCTGCAATTTGGACATAAATCTTCTTCCAGACATGATTGACAAAACATCTTTCCACACTCCTCACACTCGCTGACACAATTGCGGCACAACATTTCCTCGCAATACGAGCATTGTCCGCTATGGCCTAAACAAATAGTTTCTTCGCAATGGCGGCAATACGTTGAACATTCCGAGCAGTAATCCCGCTCGCAATACTCACAATAGTATGTGTCCTCTGAGTTCATCGTATATCCGCAGTCATAACAGGTCGCACCGTCCCAGTCGTGAAGAGCTACATATGGGCTGTCCGGGCTGTAGGTATTCAGGATGCTCCTGACGATAGTGAAAAAATCACAGATTCGGCCTTCTTCAAGGGCTGTTTTAATTGCGGCAGAACCATCGCCTTCACAGAGCTTTTCACCACTGACATGCGGATGTGTAACTTCCTGGTCTGTAGAAGCAGGATTTGGTTCGATAGCAACCACAAAGTAAGGACTGCTGTTGTACAGTTGGTCGAGCTTATTGAGTTCCAGTTGGATCTTGAAGGGACCCAGATAGATATCCTCCAGGGTGATTGGTTCTGTTATAACAGAGATAATGTTCTTGGAAGCATCGAATTCGATATCACCGAATTCCTCATGGAGCCCACCCAACTCATCGATCAGTAACAGCAGTTTAGGTATTTCCTTCTGTGGCTTTTCGGTTAACGGCCGGATTCGCGGTAGGGAATATCCCACCTCTCCGAGCAAATTGTCTACATTCTTACAGCATTTTTGCGCTGCTGAAAGCCAGCCCCGTGTCACTGAAGCTTCCATTTTACGAGACTCGGTGGTAAGCCGTTGAAGCTGGCCGGTGATGTTAGCCAACTGCCTGTTTAGTTCCAGGTACCGGCCGTACTTGAGCTGCATCAGGCCTTCTCGGATCCTGTTGGCTATTCGGGCTAATTTTTTTCTGTCTTCCATAAAAAATCCTTTCAATAAAAAAGGGCACCCGCCCATCGCAAAGACAAGCAGATGCCCTAAGTGACATTTCCGATACGAGGTGACTAAACTAACGCTCCCTCGATCTTTGTGGGAGTTATGGTGATACGATCATTCTCCTGCAAAACATAGTCACGAGCAACCGGTTGTCGATTGACTCGAATCAGGAAATCATCCGGTTTTCTGTTTGGCATCTTCTCATCGAAGAATGTTTCAACAGTCATGGCTGGAGTGACATCCACGTAATCGGCAAATCCTCCACCGTCATTATTTACATATAAGATTCTCATTTTGTTTCCTTTCAATTTTATTGATTCATGATTGACTTTTTTCTTACATAGTGACATTTTGGCACAGCTCGTTATCCCGGCGGACTGCGTGCACAGATTCTCCTGTTCTTCATAGAGTTTCCTTTCAAATTGAGGTTTCTATTTACTTACTGGTGATTTGATCTTTTGAAGTGGTTGAATTGAGGGCAATGAGGTTACAAGGCAGGCGGATTATCAATAAACACATCCGCCAGCGTAAACTCTTCGATCATCTTGCTGCCGCAGCGACTGCAAAGATAATGCACGTGTATCGCCTCGATGTCGATGAACTGCCTTTCTATAAGCTCTCGCTCATTACAGCCGGCTCCGCATTTGGGACAGCTGTCATCAACGATAGGTACATTCCCACTGAGAGTATCGCTCAGCATTTTACGGAAAGCTTCCCGGTTCTGCTTCTGGCTTGTCAGCTCAGTCACAGACAGGCTGTCTAAGAACTTAAATCCCGCCCGGCAGACCTTCTGGAGATCCAGCTTGACCGGCCTGACTATTATTAATTCGTTCTTAACGAATCTCACGGCCTCCGCCTTGCTGTTAAATGTACCGGCTTCATAAGGCGGGCCAATAGTGAGGTGTTCTTTTTTGCTCTCATCGACCTGTTCAACGTGTATCCAAACTTTGTAGCTATTCATGTTACTGTTCCTTTCGATCTTCCGTTTCCAGTACAAATAGCGGCATTATGTCGAAATTCCCTTCTGCCGCAGTCTCATAGCCGTAGAACTTAAGGACCTCTTGTTGTGTTTGGCTATTGAGGTCTTCCAACATGATATTTAGTGCCTCTGACATTATTATTCTCCTTTCCAACTCTTACGCTTCACTTACAAACTCCAGTCTCGGTCGCTGTGCAGCCCGTGCTATCTCAGTGTCCAACATCGTCTGCTGCGATGATGTTAAACTCATGGGTCCTCCGCCGTTCGTTATGGACCACCGGTCCCGGATGTACTCTTCTTCAACAGATTCGATATCTATGCCGCACAGCCACTGCCTGGCATGCTCGACTTTATTCAGTCTCGGCGGGACTCGCAGATAATACAACTGTCCGGTGGACGGGCACTTCAAGACCGCAATGGCTAACCGCGCATCAAATCCGCTTCGTAATCTAACAGGTTCAATGGGCGTACTGTTCGGCGAAAGTATTTTAGCAACATCTGCCTTTAATAACTGGTTATCCCCATCTGTATCGCATGCTGTAAACGGCAGCTTATTGATCAGCCTTTCGGGTCCTATCTTTTTCATTAGTGCCGCTCTGAGCTGTGCGTTGTCTGTTTTAAGTATCTCGCGCGGATCCAGCTCATCAGGTCCTGCGTAAAAGACCTCTTTGCTCACAGCAACCCCCATCATGAAATAATGTTTGGCTTTGCCTTGCTGCCATACATCAGCCCGCTGGCGATTGCTCACTTTCCCATAGCCCGACTGCTTCCCTCGAGCATCATATAGCCTGATCTCGTAGTCCGGCTGGTTACTCCACGTATGACCGTAGGAAGTTATATTGGAGAGAGTATCCAGGATCTTCTCTAAAAGACCTTCTGTCCGTTTCCAAGGCGGTCTGATTTTCGCAGTCACTTCCAACCATAGACTTCCATCAGGCTGGTATAAACGGAACTTTTTCCTGTATGGTGTCCAGACATAAGCTTGCCGGCCGTTGTCATATACGAATTCTTCCCGTACGAATCGGGCATTTCTGCTAATCTGGCGAAGTGTACCTTTGTATTTGTCCAATTCCAGTCCATGAACCTCGTTAAAGACTCCTTCGGTGGGCAGGTTCCAGTAATCCTTGTACCTGCTGATGGTCCTTAGCACACCTGGTTTGGATCTCTCGATCTCGTTTTTTTCACTTCTTGTTACAATCCTTTCGCCCGGACTGCCGGCAGGATACTCTGTGTCTTCGACCTCTGCGACCTGTCCTTCCCTAACGGTCAAAGTGGTCTCCTGTTTTTGTCCATCTCTCAGTATACGGACGCATCCGTTATTTATCTCAAAGCGGCGGTTTCTTGACCAGCCGCCTTTAATTGTTAAAAGCTGCATTGTGTTATCTCCTTTAATGATTGTCTCTCAGGTCTGACCACAGGGTCAGTCAACCACTCTTCTGTTGGTGGTCTCATCGTACTCCCGCTGTGCATAAACCACATACCTGCCTTCTGGTACTCCAAGGGCATTGTGTTCGGGATGCTTCAAGGTCGCTGCCTTAGCCACTTTTAACAGGATGACTGGCCCGGCTACAGCTCCTATGCCCAGAGTGCCCAGGAAGCTTCTTCGGCTTATATAGCCTGAAGTTGTTGTGCCCCTGGCAGAAGCGCTGTCGCTTAATGCCACAGTATCAATCTGCCCGCCCTCAAGCTCGTGCTTGTGGCCGGTGATCTCGCCCTCTGCGATTATCCGGGGATCGTCTATCTTTTGGCCTGCCTGCTGGAACAAGGCCTGCCACTGGTCTTCGAGGTTTTCCGGTACCGGTATCAGTATCATCTCACCATGTCTGTACGCTTTCATAATTGGCTTCTTTCAAAACTTAAATTGTGCGCAAAAAAATGGCCTCCCGCACTGTGCGAAGAGGCTGCTTAAACTCATCTAATCCCACAAAATGTTCAGGCAGTCATAGGCATAACCTCACTTTCAAATTCAAGATTGTCATATTGTTTGTTCTGCGTCTCGCAGCGCCTGCAATACGGCTTCCACATCTGCCTTGGCCTGCTCTAAAACCCGGATCGCTCCATTTAGAGTACTCTCGCCGCCCTCGATGATCTCAACGACCATGAAGGTGAATAAGCCGTCTCCGATGTTCTCACGAGTAACTTTGGCTAATAGGCTCTGAAGGTTGCGACAGTCTTTCTCGGCATCGATTGGCAAAAGGTCGGCGTGCGGATACGCATCATAAACGATTCTGGCGATATTGATCTGTTCTTTGGTTTCACTCATAATTGTGCTCCTTTGGAATTGACGTATGTTTTACCGTGTTCAGACTATCGTGCTGCCTGGTAGTTTTACCGAACAAATCCCCACTCTCAAATTTCTCCGGCCTGTAGTCGCCCAGCGGCGGGCCTCGGGCAAGTTGTTCCGGCCGGTATAATCTTTCTGCTTATGCAGATACTCCAGCATCGCCTTCTGTGCCTGGGATTTGCTATTATGTGCAACTGTATGGATTACTTTACTTTTATCCATGACAATCGATACCCAGATTCTTTGGCTCCGAGTTATGTCTGCCTCTTCACAGGTATTTATCCTTTCGCACAGCCTGCTGACATCCTTGAAATCCAGCGGTTTCAACGAGCCGCTATCGGTGGCGATATCCTTGATGGCACGGTCGGGAATATCTGGGCCCGCTCGAAGATTCTCATCCTGATGGAACCGCAGTGCCGCTAAAATGGTGGCTAGCTCGCGTGCATCGACGACTAATTCAAATTGTTTTTTCTTGCGTGACATAATGATTCTTCCTTTCAATCAAATATAGTTTTTACTCAAAATGAACATGTGGGTTGATTTGAAAAATAGAGGTTCGTTCGCATGTGGACTATTTACTATCTACAACTTCGTACCCGGTGATCTCGGTATCCAAAATGTCGGCAGTAGTAGTCGTATCATTTACCGTGTAGTCCAATTCGTTGACCACTTCTGATATCTCTACACCCTCATCGACTAACATTACAACGCGTATCTCTAATTTTACGGTCACCTTTCTCATGGTTGTCTCCTAAAAAGAAAGGGCACCTGCCCGATTTCAAACAGATGCCCTAATTAATATTTACGGTTCGGTGCTAATGACAGTTGAGAGTACATCAACTCAGTCTTCATAGCTTACGCCGACATCGGCAATGAATCGCAGCAGTCCGGCCAGATCATGATTCTCGAAGAACACATCCTTTGTGGCATCTGCCACTGTGCCATCGAGCCATTGTTTGACAGGTAGAGTCGGTAAGGCAGCAGTCAGACCTTCGGCCTCAATCGCCAATCTCCTTAGCTTTTGGACTATCTGGCTTCGTCTCTGAATCTCATCGAAGGCGTCTTTAATAGGTTCTGGGTAGCCAATTACTTCTCTTAAGGTTCTGATCTCTTCAGCAAATTGCCGTGATTGCTCGCCTCCTACATCGAGGCTCTCCAATACATCTTCGATTGCTTCGTATACTTTGTTAAACATAGCGGCCTCCATTCTTTTGTTTCGTGTTCTCTTTGTTACCTTTTAATAGGCCGGCAGCATGGTCTTTGATCTCCTGCCATTTGCACTTTTCGTCATCGGACAAGCTCGAGACATACTGGTCACCGAACTTGATCAAAAACTCATATGCGACCTTGTCACCTTGTTTCCTGGACATGATGCAGGCATCCAAACACCGACCATTCCATAGGCCCCCTTTCATAGGGCCAGTGAATATTCGGTCCCCGTTATCGGCAAGATATTGGGCCGCCGGCTCATAATCGGCTGTTTCATCATTGTCATTACAATCTGCACTGTCCTTAGACAGGTCCACTTCCGTACTTTTGCCGTTTGAGTCGATAACATGCAGCACAGGCGGCAAGGATTCGGGGTCTGTCATGATGCGGTGTGTATATTCCGCTGCTTCGCGGACATCACTGGAATTCACATCGATAATGTACACAACACGGAACAACGGCTCATCGCCTTTTTCTTCTGGTGGGGGATCGATCCTAAGGCCCGGTGATTCGCACCTGCCGTGCTGCACACCCCAGCTATAAGATTCTTCACAAGCGGCACAAAGTGCCCTTGTCTGGTCAGATGCTGTTTCCGCCGAAACAGGCACTTCTTTAATGGCCGTGTTCTCACACAATGGATTTTGACAATACTTTTCCATAAATAACCTCCATAATCTTTGAGTTAATGTTGAAATTTTCGACTAATCGCTTTCTTCGTTATCCCTGAACATCTCCGGTGCAATCTCCTGGAGTGTTTTTGGCTTGAACCATAAATCACGTTCAATCGGAAGTCCCATCGGTCCTCGAACTTCTTCGAGTTCACTTAAGAGAAAATACCCGAATTCCCGTTCGTGACCGAAAACCAATCCGAAGAATTTATAGTCCACCTCGTTCTGAAATTCGTCCAACACAGGTTCACCCTCAGTGACAAGCCATGTCCAGCTTGAGCTTGGTGTGAAGTACTTAACATATACAACAGCCTTGCCGCCTTTGCCATCCTGCGAATACAACGGCGGTAGCTTTTTGCGGATTTCCGCTGTCAATAACTTCATGCCGCGGATCTTATTGTTCACAGCTCTCTTGTCTGCTTTGACCACGGTTTCGCCGCCGACACAAATTGCACGTTCGACGGGTATATTCATCTCCTGGGCAAGGCTTCCGAGGAATGCAGCCATATTACGGTTCTGTTGGTCTCGAGAGATCGGGTCGGACTCAATGGCCGGTATGGGCATGCCGATTACTTCAACCTGTGCCGGTTCCAATTCGATGACTACTCTGCCGTTTTCCTGCCCGAACCATTCAAGATAGGGCTCTCGCCCATAGTCAAAGGGCGACAAGCCTGCCGTAATGTCACCTACATTGCCTGTCTGATGCCGGGCAAAACCGTCGAAGTAGTCACCGCTATCAATGTTTGTGTTGTCTTCATAGGCATCTCCTGTAAAGTGAATCTTCGCCCCTCGAATGTCTCTGTGGAAGTTGCCTTCCAGGTTAAAGGTCACCTTGTCTTTCATGCCGGTGAACTTCATCCACCCCGTGACCTTATTTGGGCAGGTATTATCGAGTTCGCCCTCTTGCAAGTACTTTGTTGGTCTCCAAGCCATAGTTTCACCTTTCCTTTCTTTTGATAAGATGTGAGTAAAAACAAAAAGCACATCTCTCAGTTAATAGAGATGTGCTTTGACAATTGATAATGTGATTTACATTAAGCGGATTCTACAGGAGGTTTTACCAGCTCTTTCCTGCCATCCTTGAATAGTATCTCAAGGCTGCAGTCCTCTAAGATTGTCACCCTCCGCCATTTGTTATACAAAGGATACAGCTCTTTTATAAGCTGCTGCCGTACCGTCTCATACGGCCCAATCAATTCATTCCAAAACTCATCAAGCTCTTTTTCAAAATCGTAAAGCTGGGTATCGTAACTGTCACCTTCATCGTTGTAACCACCTAAGTGAAACCATATATTTTCACAGGACAGATGGTTTCTCGCATCTTTTGTAACGCACACAGTCTCATCTACCCAGCGATGCCTATTATTAGGCTTTTCGATTATCACAGCCATATCAACATCTGAATTGAATGTTTTACCATCGGATGTTCGGACCGTTATGGACAGTTTGTCAAAACATACTAACTCACCGCAATTGATAAAATGCCTTAGCAGCTCTTTTCCCTTTGAAACTTCAACCTTTGTTACTCTCGGCAGCTTACTCCAGCTATAGCCCATATAACCGTTATCAATAGTCACCGGCACAAAAGGCTTATCCTTAAAATCTCCCAAAGCCGCCAATAAATGAGCGTTTGTCTCTGCCGTATCATCTTCACAGTCATCGTTAAAGCACAGATAACAATCTTCGAGTCTGAAATCCTTTGGCATAACGACTTCTACAGGCTCATCGCATTCACCCCAGATAAGACCTGCCTTGTACTGAGGCTCAGCTTCCGGCAGTTCTATACCAAGTTCTTTTGCACGAAGAAACTCTTCATAATAAAGAGCGTGGGTTTTTTGCTTCTGAAAGTATTTGTAATACTCCAGCTCTATCGCTTCTTTGAGCTTTTCTGAAGCCGCATTTTCAACCAACATTGTTCTTGCAGGCAGCATTAACCTTATATCTGTCTGATCTGCTATATCCACCAGTATTGTTAGGCCCTGCCTGTGTTTGCCTGGCCAGTGATCAAGTTGAACTACCTGTCCATGGAAATTAACAAGCACTCTTCCTTGATACCAGTGTGTTGACCATGCCCTGTGATAGTTGGATATTTCTTTTGCAACTTCGATCCTGCAGCCCGGATTTTCGTAATATGCGGATTTGCCCCTGCAGAACGGCATTGAGTGGCATAACTTGCCATCAACAATAACTCTTATTCCGGCAAAAACAGCATGTTTTTCGACCAGATCAAGATCCCAGGGCTTGTCGTCCCTGAACTTTACGATGGCACCTTTTACGGTCCCTTTGTTTTGCGTCACTTCCACCGGTTTTCCTGTCCAGCCATCCTTATCGATGACTGTTTTTCTATTGCCGGAAACGATAGAGACTTCTCTTGGTGCCAGGCTGAAAAGTCCTACTCCCGCGGGATCTTCTCCGGCTTCCATTTTTTCATTCCAGCCGCTGCCGCCAAGATCCAACAGCTTCTGGAAATCCTCGATGCCGGAGCCGTTGTCCTGGACAGTCACAAATCCATCCTTGTTCGCAATTCTTACTTCTGTTGCTCCTGCTCTTCTTGCATTCTGCAGGATTTCGATAACCCTGCCTTCGACAGTGCCTGTAAAAAGCCTGTCGGCTTTGGTCAATAATCTCAGATCGACCTTCGCACAAATTACTTCTTGCATAGTTACACCTCATTAAAAAAGCGATGGCACGCTCTCTGAATAGAATGAGCGTGCCATCTGATTACGATTAATGTTTCTTACAAATGTTTATAGAAAACAGGCTCTCGTCGAGAGATAACCTGACAAATCAGTTTAGAGAACTATCTAAGCGAATCTCTGGCCGGCCTTAAGCCGATCCAAGTTTCTCGTCGGGGAATCGCTTAATAATGACACGGGTCTTACCCCGGTGCTTTTATGTGCGTCACTTCCCTCAGCAAGTTTTGTTTTTTGAACGAAAGACTTGCAGTTTTTGTTTGTATAAAGGAGGGTAATACCCAAGATTATATAAGCTTTTTGCTTTCAAGCGTAACTGGCTATGATATAATCAAGTTCAAATAATGGAGGAATATCAAATGGCTCTAAAAGAAATCAGACAGGAATGCGAAGAAGATGGTAAAGTCTTATTGACTGTGACCAGCCCCTCTCAGGATGTTTACACGCTGGTTAAGGGGAACCTCAAAGATATCCAAAGTCAATGGCATGTCTTTAGGTATCACCGGCAAGGATCCACATGGCAGGACTGTGGTGTTATCGCCAGTCATTTTCCCGACATGCAGCATTGTCTCGAGTACCTGAACACCGAATTTGAAAAGTATTATCCTTGCAGTGTATAATCGCGCTACTTAATACTCGCTCCATCTTGAAAACCTGTTTGCAGGGCTTTCTGTCTCAAGGTGTATCGTTCTTTGCTGATCTTAATCGCATATTCCCGCAGCTGTGTCCCAAAGATCTTTTCTACCATCAGGATGGTCAAAAATGCCTCGACGTACACGTGGTTGAACAGCCTTTGAAACCGCCAGCGCACCCCTTGCCGCGTTACTCTGAAGGTCTTATGGATCTTCTGGGCGTAGGTGCCTTTGAGCACCATGTAACTGGGGCAGCTACGCTTCAATTCCACCCAAAGGTCCTTTGATTCGATCAGTGTCCTTAAATTCTCCAGGAACTCGGCGTCCTTCTGTGTCAGCTTCATGTTTTATCACCATAATGTCCTGCTCATCCTGCCAGATATCGACAATGCCAGTATGGGCCAGGAATATAACTGCGATAAATCGCCAAATAAGGTCTTTCCGGGCATCTTCACTCAAGGGTGGTATCTCCAACAGATTCACGGGAAAACGCTGAATATGGGCCTCTATATGCATCTCGTAGCGTTTTAGATCGAATTGTTCGCGGGATTCGGTTACATAGGTAGTGTCGAGCCCGACGGTCAGGCCATTCAGGGCGTCCACCAAGCCAGGCATCGATTTCAGGTCAACCGACGGTAGCGATAGGGTGGCGGACCTACTGTCTGCCAGCATCTGCCGGACACGCTCGTGCTGCTGCTTTTTCCGCTGCCTTGATTCGGACATCTTCTGCCGGAAGTATTCCGCGTCGAAGACGGTGCCGTCGAACAGAAACTTCGATATGATGACACTACCGCAGTTTTGGCATTGGTATCTGCTCACCCGCAACAGCGGGGCACCGCCACAGGCTGGACATCTCTGGAATGTCACGGTGGGATCCAGCTCGTTTCTACAATCAGTGCAGATGCACCTGCCTTCGGCCACCATTGCCAGCGAACTGTTACATTTCGGACAGCGATAGCCCAGGAGCATCACCCAGTAATAGAACCGACGGACCTTCTCGACAAATTCCTTCACTTTGGCGGTCATATTAAAAGCAAGTCTAACGATATCCATCGTTTCACTAATCCCTAAGGTGCCGGCTTCTGGTTCTTTGGTGTGAATTTTCGTTTGCAGTCCTTGCAGTATCGTATCTTTCTGGTCCCTGCCTGCTTAGTCACCCTCTTTCCTTTGCTCACTGTGTTAGTCGACCCACATCCGGGGTAAGGGCACTTGAAGGGTCTTCCTCTTGGCATGAATATCACCTCCGCGATGCCTGTGAGGGACCTGACTATATAAATCTGTGCGACTACTGTGAAGTGACGTCCCGAGCAGAAAGTAGGACTTTTAGAGGATGATCTCAAAATACCAGCCGAACAGTTCGATGTAGAGGCTGAAAAACTTTGGACTCTTGGTGATCATCGAATCCCTGACTCTGCCGAAATGAATGCATCGCATTTTTACTTCACCGGTTCATTAAGCTTGTATAAATATCTATGTAGCCGTCACCGGCTATCGGGCAAGCCCGGTTCATCGCCTACCGGGCTTGCCAAAAGCAAAACAATTAAATAGTAGTAGCCCCATTAGGCCTCGCATGAGACTCGAGAATCTGTTTTACGAACTCCATCTGCACGAACTTCTGGAAAGCCTGCTGCCTGATTTCATACTGGCTTTCGCGTTTTTCACGTCTGTTGTCTATGCCGTCCTCGGTACGAGATTCGAGAAGCAAAGACCTGCCATAGCCATGTCGGCGGCGATAGGTTTCGCCTTATCGACAGGGCTTGTATGGTGGGAGCGAGCCAACGGTCTCTCCATCAAGAACCTGGGTCCGATCGCGGTGGGCTTCGCAGTCCTGCTCCTGGCCTTTGTCATGTACCAGTCGGTACGCCAGGTTGGGGGCTCATGGGCAGGCGCCGGGATCACAATCGGAGCAGCCATTATCATCGCCAAAATGCTCGGGCTGGACATACCCGTGGATTGGCAGATCATCCAGACAATCATCGTTGTGGCTCTGATCTTCGGACTTCTCGCCTTCATGTCGCACCGTCATCATCTCAATCCGCGCGTACGGGCCAGAGAGCCGGCCATACCCGATATCAAGCGCACTATGGCGGACCTGTACCGTGAGCGGCACCTGTCCAAGAAGCTGGACCATGGCCTGCGAAAAGTCCGCAAACAGGCAAATACACTCAATGAACACCCGGAGCGAGCCCCTGATATATCAGTCCAAATCAAACGCATGCTGCCGGCGCAGGGATACCTGACCGAGAAAATGGCGCAGCTGCGTGCCAAGGCTCACAGTATCCGCAAGGGCCATATTGCCCGATTGGAAGAGACCCGCCATGTCTTTACAAAGCTGCCGACACCAGCAAAGAAAAAAGCCTCAGCCGAATTGACTGCCAGGTACAATGAAATGGCCGGCATGGATACCCGCCTGGAGAGGCTTGACAATGCTGTTGCCGAAAACGAAAGACGCATCCGCCAGTTGACTCAGGAAGCTCAGCGGTATAGCGCCAATTATGATTATCAGAAGCTTGTTAACTGTCTCAAACAAGCTGAGAAGCTCCAGCATCATAACAGCAAGCTTATTAAGATCATCGACCGTACCGAAGCTAAGCTGGCGAGCGTCGCCAAAGACGCGGCCAAGGAGGTCAAACAGGTGAACAAGGAATGAGAAGCATAGCGCCGGCACTCGAACAGAGAATCGAAAAATCCAGGCATCGCTTCGAGTCCAAGGAGAAAGCGGCCATTGCCGATATGCTCAAAAGCTACGGCATTCCGTTTTTCTACAAACAGCCCATGCTCGTTAATGAGAGCGGCCAAAAGACAATAGAATATGCGGACTTCTTCCTGCCGACTTATAATGGCCTGGCCCTAGACTATGTTGTCGATACCAAGAGCAAGATCTACCTTCGCAAAGAGCAGATCTACACTCAAAACCAAATGCAAGCAGTACTTGTCACACGGAGGGATTTCTACGATAAAAGCTGGCAGAGCACACTCTACAAGAAGCTCGAACGGCTGTACCACAGGCGCCCGGTCTACCGCTCATCCGGTAGTTACAGATAAACCATCACGAGATATCCAGCCAGTTGAGCAGTTCAATCCGGCCGGACTTGCCGGGCTCCATAGCTTCGATAGCTTTTT
>Ga0307379_10004653_pt1 | contig 19495 bp, 16 predicted proteins | sample UN2MG_FD_202237 | JGI IMG/M metagenome (GOLD analysis project Ga0307379, IMG submission 202237) | Soil microbial communities from Risofladan, Vaasa, Finland - UN-2 | ecosystem: Environmental > Terrestrial > Soil > Coastal area > Acid sulfate soil | place: Finland: Risofladan, Vaasa | collected... | reverse complement strand
GTGCGAGCCACCCGAGATCGGTCTCGGTCGGCCTGCTCGTCGAGCACCGTCACACCGCCGCCCGTACTCTGGCGTCATGGTGAGCGCAGGCGTCTTCCCTCAGGTTCGTGCCCGGAATCTCGAGGGTCTCGATGTCGACCTGCCGGATGGATTCGTCGGCGACCGCAACGTCGTCGCCATCGCCTTTCAACGCCGGCACCAGAGCCTGGTCGACTCGTGGGTTCCCTGGTTCGAGGAACACGCGGCCGCTGATCCCGGTCTTCGCTTCTACGAGCTTCCGACGATCGGACGCATCTGGGCCCCGGTCCGCAACTTCATCGATGGCGGAATGGCCGCGGCCATCCGTGAGCCGGTGATTCTCCAGCGCACCCTCACCATCTACGGCGATGTCAACCGGGTGACCCGGCCGCTCGGCATCGACGACCGGTCGACGATCACACTCCTCCTCGTGGACGGGTCAGGCCACGTGCGCTGGCGCGGGGCCGGCGGTTTCACCCCGCTGCTCGCGGACGAACTCGAGACCGCGTTGGCCGACGACCACAGCGATTGATCGGGCCCAACTCCGCTCAGCCCGAGTCGCCGTACGACAGCGACGCAACGATGTTGCCGTCCCGATCGCGGAGGAACACGGTGTCGCCGCTGTTGTTCCACACCGCGCTCCCGGAGACGCACCAGTAGCGGGTGGTCTCGTCGTCGGGGCCGCAGCCACTGAACAGGGTCACCTCCGCGCCAGGCTCCAAGCGCAGGTCGCTGAACGTGTAGCGGTGCGACGCCGACTCGTCGGCCACCTCCCAGCCGTCGAGATCGACGGTTTCAGTGCCGGCGTTCGTGAACCGAACCCACTCGCCGTTCAGGTTCACGCCGTCGTCGCCCGGTGCGTCGGCGTTGACGTCGATGACGATCTCGACGCCGTCGAGGTCGCTCGTGCCGCACGCATCCGATGCCCACAGGCCACGGCCCGCTGCCTGGGCCTCACGTTGCAGGTCGGCGTAGCGATCGGCGCGGGCGTCGTCGGGCGGGTAGCGCCGGGCGATGGCGTAGCCGTTGACGACGAGCTCGGCGCCGACGTCGACACCATCGGTCGTCTCGACGTAGCGCAACGCGCGTCCGTACTGGTCGACGTCGGACCGATCGGCGACGAGCACCAGATCGTTCCCGGCCACCAGCCCGGCGAGGGCATCGGTCGCCTCCTCGTAGAAGCACTCGCCCGACTCGGGCGTGTTGACGCCGATGATCCGCACCTCCAACTCCCCGGCCGGACCCGAGACGTACAGCGTGTCGCCGTCCACGATCTCGGTGCTGCGCCAGGCGTCGTCACCGACCGAAACCGGCGGCGATCCGACCGACGTGGCGGGCTCGACGGTCGGCTGCGCTTCGATGGCATCGCCGTCGGAAGGCGCCGAGGTGCAGCCCCACAGCAGAGCGGCAGACACCAACGCAACGACCACCATCCGCTGCCGCTCGTTCGCTGCCACCCATGCTTCGTCACGCGTCCCGAGCACCGGCATCGAGACCACCCTCGCACCGCTCGACATCGAGCGACAAGACGACCGACGATCGCCGACGACGTGCCCGGTTCGATCGACACCACCTGACCGGAGCGGGCATCCGGTCACCTGCACCGTGCCACAGTGTGGCGATGGCAACCATCGCGACACGTCCGACCGGCAAGGACGTCACCGCCTTCCTCGACGCGGTGCCCAACGAACGCCGGCGCGCCGACGGCCATGCGCTGCGCACCCTCCTCGAGCGCGTCACCGGCGCATCGGCGACGATGTGGGGTCCCTCGATCGTCGGCTTCGGCGCCACGACGTACACCAACACCACCGGCACCAACGAGTGGTTCGTCGTCGGCTTCTCACCGCGCAAGCAGGCGCTGACCATCTACGGAATCCACGACGGCTATGCAGAAACGCCGGACCCGCTGCTCGACGCACTCGGCCCACACTCGACCGGCAAGGGCTGCCTCTACCTCAAGAAGCTCGCCGACGCCGATCCGGCCGTGCTCGAGCAGCTCGTGCGCAACGCCTGGCAGGCCGCAAGCGACAGCTGATCACCCTCATCGGGTTGCGGCGCGCACCGGGTCGACCGGGCCGGTTGTACAGCACCTCGAAGTCCCGATCACCCGCCGTGCTCACCCGCGTAGGAGCTTGCCGGTGATGTTGCGGGGGAGTTCGGCAACGAACGTGACGTCGCGGGGCACCTTGTGACGAGCGAGTCGGCGGGAGACGAACAGCCGGATGCCGTCGGCGTCGACCGATCCGCCGGACCGGCGTACGAGGACGGCCGCGAGGCGCTGACCGAACTCGTCGTCGGGCACGCCGACCACCACGGCGTCGACGATGTCCTCGTGCGACAGCAGGATCTCTTCGACCTCGACGGGGAACACGTTCTCGCCGCCACTCACGATCATGTCGTCGGCACGACCGGTCACGAACAGCCGGCCCTCGGCGTCGAAGTAGCCGACGTCTCCGGACGACATCAGTCCGCGGATCCGGTCCTTCGTGCCACCACCGGTGTACTCGGTGAACTGCCCGTCGCTGCCGACCACGATCAGGCCCGTCCCGCCCGCCGGAAGCGGTTCGCCCCGGTCGTCGACGATCTCGACGACGGTGCCGGCGATGACCCGGCCGGCGGTTCCCGGTGCGGCCCGCAGATCGGCGGGGGTTGCGAGCGTCGCCTGACCGACCTCGGTCGAGCCGTAGAGGTTGTAGAGGTTGTCGCCGAAGCGGTCCATCCATGCGGTCGCGACCGCAGCGGGCAACGCCGAGCCGCTGCAGGCGACGATGCGAAGCGACGAGAGGTCACGCGTGCGTGTCTCTGACGCCAGGATGCGCTGGAGCATGACCGGTACGGCGGCGAGCACATCGGCCCGCTCGACCTCGACTGCGTCCAGGGTGTCGTCGACGCCGAACCGGCGCACGAGCACGACGGTCGATGCGGTGGCCGCGGCGATCGTGAGCTGGGCGAGTCCCCAGGCATGGAACAGTGGTGTCGGGATCACGGAGACATCGCCGGCCTGATACGGGACGCGTTCCAGCACCCCGAGCGCCGAGGACAGTCCGACCGGTCGGCCCGAGCGGCGGGCGCCCTTGGGGGTACCGGTGGTACCCGAGGTCAACAGCACGGGAGCGATCGGCCAACTCGGCAGCAGCATCGACGACGACGACTCGAGTGAGCGGAGGTCGTCGATCGAGCGGTGTGCACCCGGGTCGCCGTCGACGACCACGACGTGGCCGTCGAAGCCCGACGCCTCCACGACCGCAAGCAGGTCGCTGTCGACCACGATGGCACCCACGCCTTCACGCCGCAGCACCTCGCCGAGCTGGGGGGCGGCGAAGCCGGTGTTGAGGTACACACATGTGAGTCCCGCCTTCGCGGCAGCGATCGACACCTCGACGAAGTAGCGGTGGTTGGCGCACAGCACACCGAGGTGGTCGCCACCGCTGAGGCCGAGTGCCCGGAACCCCTGTGCCGACGCCGAGGAGTTCCCATCCAGTTCTCCGAACGTCACCGTGCCGCGATGGTCGATGACCGCAGCTCGCCGACGATTCCGTGTGGCGGCGGCCGCGTAGAGCGCTGCAAGACTCGGGCCCCAGCGGGTCAGCGCGGCCGTGCTCGCTGCCATCTGCACCGGGTCGAGCCAGCCGAGCCGGCGGGCGAGTCTGACGTTGTCGGTGACGGTCATGCGAGTCAGCTGCAGTTGACGACGCGTGCGGTCTGTTCGGCGATCGCGCGCTCCTCGTCGGTGGGGACGACCAACACCGCAGTCGGCGCACCGTCCGGCGAGATGACCGTCGCGGACCGCTCGTTGCGTTCGTCGTCGAGGGTGATACCGAACACCTCGAGACCGGCACAGACCCGAGCGCGGACGAGGGCACTGTGCTCGCCGATGCCGGCAGTGAAGACCAGTGCGTCGCAACCTCCGAGCACGGCGACGTAGGCGCCGACGTACTTGCGGATCCGGTGGCAGAACACGTCGAGGGCGAGTTCGGCCGTCTCGTCACCCGCCTCGACCCGCTCGGTGATCTCACGCATGTCGGAGGCGCCGCACAGCCCGAGCAACCCGCTCGAACGGTTGAGGTCGCCGAGCACGTCGGCCGCGCTCTGCCCCGTCGCGTCGGCGACGTAGCCGATGATCGCCGGGTCGATGTCGCCTGACCGCGTGCCCATCACGAGGCCTTCGAGCGGAGACAGACCCATCGACGTCTCGACGCTGCGACCGTGTTGCACCGCCGCCATCGACGCGCCGTTGCCGAGGTGGGCGACGATCAGGTCGAGTTCGTCTCGCGGGCGTCCGAGCACCTCGGCGGCCCGGGCGGACACGTCGTCGTGCGACGTCCCATGGAAGCCGTAGCGCCGCACGCCGTGCTGCTCGTACCACGACGCCGGCACGGCGTAGCGGTACGCGGCCGGCGGCAGCGTGCGGTGGAAGGCGGTGTCGAACACGGCGACCTGGGCAACGGTGGGCCACGTCGCACGGGCAGCCTCGATGCCGGCGAGGTTCGCCGGGTTGTGCAACGGAGCGAGCGCGGCGAGGTCTCGGACCACCTCGACCAGCTCGTCGTCGACGAGGGCGGGTGCGGAGAAGACATCGCCGCCGTGCACGACGCGGTGGCCGATCGCTTCGATCGGCTGGTCGAGTCGCTCCACCTCGGCGACCACCTCGCGCAGCGCCGACGCATGGTCGGCGACCTCCTCGATGACGCCACCGGCCAGCCGCTCACCGGTGCGGGAGTCGACCAGCTGATACTTGATCGACGAGCTGCCGGAGTTGAGCACGAGCACACGCATCGCCGCTACCTCAGGACCGTCCGGCGCCCACCTGGATGGCGGTGATCGCGATCGTGTTGACGATGTCGGTGATCGTGGCTCCGCGCGAGAGGTCGTTGACCGGCTTGTTCAATCCCTGCAGGACCGGCCCGACGGCCACTGCGCCCGCCGACCGCTGGACCGCCTTGTAGGTGTTGTTGCCCGTGTTGAGGTCGGGGAAGATGAAGACGGTGGCGCGGCCGGCGACGTCGCTGCCGGGCAGCTTGCTGCGCGCGACGTCGACGTCGACGGCGGCGTCGTACTGGATCGGTCCCTCGACCATCAGGTCCGGTCGGAGTTCGCGCACGCGCGCAGTGGCGGAGCGCACCTTGTCGACGTCGGCACCCGAGCCCGAGGCGCCCGTCGAGTAGCTCAACATTGCGACGCGTGGCTCGACGCCGAACATCGCCGCCGTCTCGGCCGACGAGATGGCGATGTCAGCCAGTTGCTCGGCGTCGGGATCGGGGTTGACCGCACAGTCGCCGTAGACGAGCACCCGGTCGGCGAGCAACATCAGGAACACGCTGGAGACGATCGAGGTACCCGGCTTCGTCTTGACGAACTCGAGGGCAGGCCGAATCGTGTGCGTCGTGGTGTGGGCAGCGCCGGAGACCATTCCGTCGGCAAGGTCCTCGTACACCATCATCGTGCCGAAGAAGCTGACGTCGGTCATGATGTCGTGGGCTCGTCGCTCGGTGAGGCCCTTGTGGGCGCGCAGCTCGTGGTATCGGTGGGCGAACCGCTCGAGCCACACGTGGTCGAGCGGGTCGACCACGGGCACGTCGTCGAGGGAAAGACCGAGCTCGGCGATCCGCTCGTGGACTGCATCGACGTTGCCGAGCAGCGTGAGGTCGCAGACCTGGCGCCGACGGATCCGGTCCGCGGCACGCAGGATGCGGTCGTCGGCGCCTTCCGGCAGGACGATGTGGGCGCGCGCGGCCTTTGCTCGTTCGATCAGCTCGTACTGGAACATCACCGGCGTCATCACGTCGGATCGACCGATCTCGATGCGTTGTTCCAGGCCGCGGAGATCGACGTGCGCCTCGAAGTGGGCGAGGGCGATGTCGATCTTGCGTCGGTCACCGGCGGTGATCGCCCCCTCGACGGCATTCGCCGCGATCGCCGTGTCGAACGTGTCGGCTTGCACGGACATCAGTGGAATCGACCTCCCCCCCGACATTCCGCCGATCAGGGCCACGACTCGCGGATCCGCTTGGAGTCCGCCGCTGAGCAGCACCCCCGAGACGCTGGGATAGGCCGACGACGATCTCGTCATCGCCGCAGCGATGATCACGTCGGGCCGGTCGCCCGGTGCGATGAACACCGTGTCGTCGACGACGTGGTCGAGCACGTTCGGCACCGACATGGCGGCGACCTTGACGCGGCCGACGGGCCGGGAGAGGTCGTCGGGATCCCCCGCGACCAGTTCAGCATCGAGTGCCGAGCGGAGCTGTTCGAGCGAGGGCTGACGAAGCGTCGGCTCCTCCGCGATCGGCCAGACCGGATCGTCGAGGTCCAGACGGGCGAGCCGATCCCTGAGCGGTTCGAGCACCCTGGGGTCGACGCGGTTGACGATGATCGCCGTGATCGCATCGTCGCCGAACGACTCGCGTCCGACGGCGATGCGCTCGGCGATCTGCGCTGCCGTGCAGCGGTGCCCGTCGACGACGGCCACGATCGGCGCGCCGAGATGTTCGGAGATACGAGCGTTGACGTCGAGTTCGATCGGTGAGGACGCCCCGGTGAAGTCGGTCCCCTCGACGACCACGAACTCGCTGGCCGACTCGATCTGCTTGAACCGCTCGACGATGCGTTCCAGGTCGGAGCGGGTCGCACGGCCGGCGTTGGAACGCTCGGCTGCGGTGAATGCGTGTCCGATCCGCTCGTCGGGCAGGTCGTAGTGCGACCGGATCAGTTCGAGGTCGTTGTCGGGAAGGGCTTGAACGATCGGACGGTAGAAACCCACCCGCGACACCCGCCGCGACAACAGCTCGACGAGGCCGAGGGCGACGATGGACTTTCCACTCGCAGGCCCCATCGCCGTCAGATAGACCGCACCTGCCACGAGTCACACCGTAGTGGTAGCCGTCAGCCGTCGGCCGACGCCCCCATCCTTCACCACCCCATCGCGAGATCGACGCCGCTGACTGGTCAGCCGTCGATCGAGAGCACGCACGCCCACGCGGCACTGAACGACCTGATCACGCGATCGCTGGTCCACGTCGAACACGGCACCGGGCCCGACCAGTTCACACTGCTCCACCACGTCGCCGATGCGTTTCGCGACCGCGCCGACCCAGAGACGCACGAAGCAGCCGACCAGCGGTTCACGACGCTGATGGTCCAACTGGTCGACGAGGCGTCCGCGGGCTCCGGGGACCGGACGAGCAACTCTGGGATCACCGGATCGGCCGGCACTTCGGCAACATCAGCGCGGCCGTCGGACGATGCATGGCGGCCGCAACCGGTTGACCGTCTCGCGACTCGGGTTCACCAGTCGACGTCAGGGGTGGGTGGGAACAGGTCGTCGCGTTCGGCGGCGAGGCGTTCGCAGTCCCAGTCGGCGTCGACGTGCCGCAGGATGATCGGGCTCTTCGAGAGGTCGGGGTACTGCCCCCAGTTGGCGGGCGAGCTGGCGAAGACCGGGTCGCTCGCACCGATCACCAGCTGCTCGGAGTCGTCGGTGACCTGTCCGGTCAGGAGGTCGGGTTCGGTGAGGAACGCTTCGAAGGCGAAGATCTCCCGGCGGGCGATGTACAGCTCGCCAATGAACTCGGGGGTGACCTCGATCGTGACGGTGAGGCCGGGCTTGCCGTCACCGTCGTCGTCGACGATGCGCGGATCGTTCGGATCGGTGGGCAGCGGTTCGTTGAACGGATCGTCGAGCCGGATGCCCACGGGCGTGGGTGTCGGGGGGCGCTGGACCCGCAGCACGCCGTCGACGGTGTCGATCTCGAGCACGGCCGGCGGAGGCTGGATCGCCTGGGTGGCGGCATCGGACAGTGACGTCGTGATCGGTTGGTCGGTGCGCTGCTCGGAGAAGCAGAACGACGACTGGTCGACGATCTGGCCGTCGACCTCGGTGAAGTCGTTGAACCCGTAGCTGATGATCAGCGTCTTGAGCACGTCATCTTCGTAGGCGACGACGTCGTAGTGCGCCCACCGGCCGACCAGCTCCTCACCGAGCACCGGCTCCGGCTCGGTGACGGCCGGCTCGGTGACCGGCGGCTCGGTGACCGGCGGCTGCGTGACCGCCGCGGTTGTCGGAGCCTGGGCGGCCCCGGCGGTCGACTCGGTCGAACCCGTCGCGTCGCTTCCGCATGCGGCGATCGCTCCCATCACCGTCAACACCACGAGGATTCGCCGCACCTGCGACACGGTAGCGCTGCGCACGTCACGTCGACGGCCGGGCCTCGTGCACTTCAGAGCGGAATGCATCCCGGAATCCGGAACTCATTCCGCTCTGAATTGCGTCGGGTGCTCGACATCCCGGCGGACGACACCGGCTGCCGTCCCGAAGCGTGGACCTCGGTCCCTGCCGCTCGGTGCCTCGCAGGCGGAAAATGATCGATGGAGGTGAGTTCGATGCGTCGTGCAGTGGTGACGGGCGGTGTCGGGGTCGCGGCGACCGCCGCCTGGTGGAAGGTGTTCACCCCGTGGCATCGGAACTGGGGAGCGACCGAGGAGGAGGTGGCGACGGCGCTTCCGGGTGACGCGCTGACGGCGCCACCGGTCGAGCAGAACACGCGAGCGATCACCATCGCCGCCCGGCCCGAGCAGGTGTGGCCGTGGCTGGTGCAGATGGGCGCCGACCGCGGCGGCTTCTACAGCTACGCCTGGCTGGAGAACCTGTTCGGACTGAAGATCCACAACGCCAACCGGATCGTCGACGGGTGGCAGCAGCTCGCCGTCGGCGACTGGGTGTGGGGCGCTCGCAACCGCTCGGCCGGCTGGATCGTCGAGTTACTCGAGCCGAACGTGGCCCTGGTGATGAAGACCGCCGACCCGAAGCTCGGCCGCACCACCAGCCGCGACGAAGGCATCGGCTTCGAGTTCCAATGGACCTTCGCCCTGCTCCCCACGCCGGACGGCGGGACGAGACTGCTGATCCGCGAGCGGACCGCCTACGGCCGACGGCTCACCCGCTGGCTGATGGCCCCGGTCGGCCTCGTCAGCTTCGTGATGACCCGCAAGATGCTCGACGAGATCCGCGTCCTGGCCGAGTCGAACACGAAGACGGCCGACGCACCGCCGTTGCCGCCGGCGTGGTTCAAGCATCTCTTCTGGAAGGGCCACCGGCTCGCGTACCGCATGCTCGGCTCCCGGGTGTTGTGGACGCCGGCGACCAAGCGCGGCTGGGGTGCGATGCACCTGACGACCGTCGGCCGCAAATCCGGCGAACCCCGCGGCGTCATCGTCGGCTACATCGAGGACGGGTCGTCACCGGTCGTGCTGGCGATGAACGGTTGGGACGAGGGCCAGCCGGCGTGGTGGCTGAACCTCGAAGCGAAGCCCGACGCCATCGTCCGCTTGAAGGGTGACCGGGAGCGTCCGGTACGCGCCCGCAGGGTCGAGGGTGACGAGCGGGAGCGGCTGTGGCGCCGGTGGGCCGAGATCGACGAGGGGCTCGACGCCTACGCCGCGTCACGCTCGGCCGACACACCGGTCGTCGTGTTCGAACAAATCTCTTGACAAGCGGCCCGGTCGGGCGCATAGTCCTGACAATGTCAGGCAAACCGAACGGTGACAGGCGAACCGAACGCCGTCAGGAAACCCAGCGAGAGATCGTCCAAGCGAGCTGGGAAGTCGTTCGCGAACACGGCCTCGCCGGGCTGTCGATGCGCGACCTCGGCGAGCGGGTCGGCATGCGGGCGCAGTCGATCTATTCGTACTTCGCCTCCAAGCACGAGATCTACGACGCGTTGTTCCTCGAGGGCTACCAGGCATTCGCGGCGTGGATGGACGCTGCCGTCGATGACGACGAGATGGACGGCGACCCGGTCCGGACCGCCCGAGCTGCGATTCGGGCCTTCGTCGAGTTCTGCACGAGCGACCCGGTCCGTTACCAGTTGCTCTTCCAGCGCACGATCCCGGACTTCACCCCGTCGGCCGAGGCCTACGCCGTCGCTGTGCACGCGTACGACCAGATGAGCCGGCGACTGACCGGCATCGGCGTGCGCGATCAGGCGACGCTCGATCTGTGGACCGCCGTGCTGACCGGCATCACCGACCAGCAGATCTCGAACGACCCCGGCGGAACCCGTTGGACGCAGCTCGTCGACCGCGCCGTCGACATGTTGATCGCCGAGAGCCGCACGAACGACACAACCACCACCGCGAACACCATCACCGGAAACGAGAAAGCATGACCACCATGACCACCACCGACGTCACCACCATTGCGCCGATCGCACATCGCGAAGCGATGCAGCTCCAGGCAACCGAACTCGACCGGGCGATCGCACAGCTGCGCTCGCTCGGAGCCGACGACTGGTCGAAGCCGACCGTCTGCCCCGACTGGGACGTCCGCCGTATGTGGCTGCACGTCCTCGGCGCGTGCGACGCAGGAGCATCGATGCGCGAGAACGCACACCAGATGCTCGCCGCCCGCAAGCGCCGCAAGGAACTCGGCGTACCACTCGAGGCCGGGCTGTCCGGCGTGCAGGTGGCCGAGCGCGAGGACCTGACACCGGAGGAACTCATCGACCGCCTGGTGGCGGTTGCTCCGAAGACGATCAAGGGGCGCAGCCGCACGCCGCGACCGATGCGGGCGGCGAAGATCGCCATCGACGCCCCCGTCGTCGAGAAGTGGGCGCTCGGCTACCTGATCGACCTGATCTACCTGCGCGACGCCTGGATGCACCGGGTCGACACGGCCCGAGCCACCGGCAAGGACCTCGTGCTCACAGCTGACCACGACGGCCGCATCGTCGCCGACGTGGTCGCCGAGTGGGCACGCCGCCACGGCCAGCCGTTCACGCTCGAGCTCACCGGTCCTGCCGGCGGCAGCTTCACGTCCGGAACCGGCGGCGAGTCGATCGTGCTCGACGCGGTCGAGTTCTGCTGCCTGCTCGCCGGGCGCGGCGAGCCCACCGGGCTCCTCCGCACGATCGTCCCGTTCTGAACACCCAAACTCCAGAGAGGTACCACCATGATCACCACCACCACAGAGATCGCCGACGGCATCTTCCGCATCTCGACGTTCGTTCCCGATGCCGGCATGTCGTTCAACCAGATCCTCGTCAGGGCCGACGAGCCGCTGCTGTTCCACACCGGAATGCGGGCGCTGTTCCCGACCGTGGCCGACGCGGTCGAGGCCGTGCTCCCGGTCTCGTCACTGCGCTGGATCGGATTCGGCCACGTCGAGGCCGACGAATGCGGAGCCATGAACCAGTGGCTCGATGCCGCACCCGAGGCCCAGGTGGCCTTCGGCGCCATCGGCTGCATGGTGTCGGTGAACGACCTCGCCGACCGGGCGCCCCGTCCGCTCGACGATGGCGACGTCATCGACCTCGGCGGCAAGCGGGTTCGGTGGATCGCCACGCCGCACGTGCCGCACGGCTGGGAGGCAGGCGTGTTCTTCGAGGAGACCACCTCGACGCTGCTGTGCGGCGACCTGTTCACTCAGGTCGGCGACGGCCCCGCCGTCCGCACGGACTCGCCGATGGAGCAGACGATCACCGCCGAGGACATGTTCGGCTACTCGAGCCTGGCCCCGTCGACCGTGCCGACCGTCGAGCGGTTGGCCGACCTGGCCCCCACCACGTTGGCGCTCATGCACGGGCCGACATACCAGGGCGACGGAGCGAGCTGGTTGGGTGAACTCGCCGCCGAGTATCGCCGTCGCAGCGATCTCACCCTCGCGCCCGCCTGAGCGCAGGGTGAGTCGAGCGTTCCGGCCTCCGACGTGATGTCCGCCGGAGGCCGGAGCGACCCCGTAAACCTCAGGACGTCATCCGTTGGCTTCGAAGTAGCGGTCGGACTCCTCGTTGCCGTAGAGCGCCCAGAGCACGAACACGCCCAAGAACAGCGAGAACACCCCGCGGTAGACGTAGCCCCCGACATGGTGGGCGATCAGGATGTAGACGGCGACACCCATCGAGATGCACTGGACGATCGCGACCAGTAGTCGCATCCCTTTGCTGCCGCGCATGATCCCGTTCGCCACGAAGATCAACAGCACCGCCACGATCGCTTCGCTGATGATGGTGCCGGTGAACGCACCGTCGGACAGCGGCGAACCCTGGTCCTCGAGGAAGTCGAGGACGTCGTCGCGCCAAATCAGCATCGCCACCGCTGCGACGGCGGCAAGAAATCCTTGGATGTACATCACCACGCCGATGAACGACACGACTCCGGGTCGGCGTGCGGCTGGCTGCATCGTTTCACTCATGACAGTTCTCCTCCTGGGTTGATGACGCGCCGAGTTTGGCACAGCGGCCCGAAAAATGAAGTGACTGCGTCGGAAAGCATCTCACCCGAGGCAACGGCCACGACCGGTCGTCAGGTCGACCGTTGCTCGGCGGGTTCCTCGAGCCGGTCGACGACGACGTCACCGGCCTCGGGAACGGGGTCGCCGGCGAGCCAGGCGAGCAGCATCGCGTTGACGATCTCGGGTGCTTCCTGCTGCACCCAGTGGGACACGTCAGGGAGGAACCGCAGTGTGAGATCGGCGACGTGCTCGTGCGTCCCGTCGGTCGTCTCCTTCGAGAGCGCCGTGTCCTCCAGTCCCCACACCATCAGCGTCGGGGTCTCGATGACGGGGAGCTCCTCGCTCGCGGCCGCCCGGGCCCCGCGGAACGCAGCGCGGTAGTAGTTGATCATCGATCGCATCGCTCCCGGGCGGAGCGCCGCTTCGCGGTAGACGTCGGTGACGGCAGCCGGGAACCTGCTCGTGTCGACGGCCATCTTCTCGAACGAGTCGGCGACCGCCTGGGCCCGTCGGGCGCAGAGCAACTTCTCGGGGAGCCACGGGATCTGGAAGAGGAAGATGTACCAGGACTTGCGGAGCTGGCGGAACGAACGCAGCTCCCGCCGCATGCACGCCGGATGGGGCACGTTCATGATCACCAACCGCCGCAGCGGTCGCACTCGGCGAATGGCGAACATCCACGCCTGCGCTGCACCCCAGTCGTGTCCGACCAGCGTGACGTCGTCGCGACCCGACTGGTCGATCAACGCGGCGATGTCGCCGAGCAGCCGGTCCATCGAATAGTCGGAGACCTTGGGCGGCTTGGACGACCCGCCGTAGCCACGCAGGTTCGGCGCCCACACCTCGTAGCCGGCCGCTGCGAGCGCCGGGATCTGGTGCCGCCACGAGAACGCCAGCTCCGGGAAGCCGTGGAGCAGCAGCGCGAGGCCCTCGGGCCCGCCCTCGTTCGTGACCGACACCTGCAACTCGACGTCGTTGACCGCGATCGTCCGGTACGTCAGTGGATCCACCACGCCATGCTGCCAGACGGCCCCTCGGAGGACGGACACTGCGGTGCACCGTCAACTCCTGACTGGGCCAGCGTGGCGGGGAGAGCGCCCGCTGGTCCGCATGATCCACACCGTCACCAGCACCACCGCCACGGTTGCGACAGCGGCGACACCCCCTTCTCCTGCCTCGGTCGCCGTGGCGAAGTTGTAGGCGGTGTGCCAGAGGGCCACCACGAGCACCGACCCCCGGGCCGCATCCAGCAACCACGCGAGGAAGACCGAGCCGAAGAACAACCCGATGATCCACCCGATGGTGCCGGCCACGCCGAAGTCCCGGAAGTTGGCGACGATCCAGAACAGTGGGAGATGCCAGCAGCCCCACACGAGCCAGACGATCACGGAGGTGTCCCGCAACGACCGTGCGGTACGCAGCCGCGTCACCATGAACCCCCGCCAACCGAGCTCCTCACCGAACCCGTTGAGCAGGAGCACGAACAGCACCGTCGTGACCCCCAGCTTCGGCGCACCCGAGAATGACAACACGTCCGACGGACGGTCGGCGACGATCAGCGCCAGCAACGCGAGCAGGACCGCTGCCGCGACGGCCAGCCACGCGATCATCGGCACGCGCCACGCGATGCAGCGGCGCAGGAGCCGGACCACCTCGAGTCGGCCCCCGCACCAGCCGGTCGTGATGACGGCGGCGACTGCGGGCCCGGCGAGCCCGATCAGGTGCGTCGGCCAGCCCTGGCCGGCGCGCGCCACGTCGCCGCGCACGGCCATCGGAACCCACCACGCCCACGACAGCGCATACGCGAGGACGACGTACGTGACCAGCTGACGCTGCAACAACCAGGGCCGACGGTCGCCACTCATGACACCACCGAAACGCGCCAGAGGTGTCGGCGACAGGGGCCTTCAGCACATCGAGGGCGTCTGGTGCTGCGTCGGCGCCGTCGTTGTCACATTCGGACGCGCTCGTTGCGGGGGTCGTACATCGACCGGAGCGAGGCCCGGGCCGCGCACCGTTCACCGGCGACGACGATCTCGAAGTCGCCGTTCGCGACCAGGTCGGCCGTCACACCGTCGGCGTGGTCGACGTAGCCGAAGCCCATTGCACCACCGAGGGTGTGGCCGTAGGCGCCGGAGCGGACGTAGCCGACCACGTTCCCGCCGAGCAGGATCGGTTCCTCGCCGTGTAGCAGCGGCTCGGGATCGGTGAGCAGGAACTGCACGAGTCGCGTCGTGTACGGCCGCTGCTCGAACTGGGCGAGCAGCGCGTCGCGGCCGACGAAGCCGCCGGGCTTGTCGAAGTCGATCGCGAACTTCAGGCCGGCCTCGAGCGGCGAGTCGGAGTTCTCCATGTCGAGCCCGTAGTCGAGCCGGCCGGCCTCGGTGCGGGTGCTCTCGAGCGTCGCCATACCGGCGTGGGCGAGGCCGTGCGCGGCGCCCGCCTCGACGAGGCGGTCGTACACACCGAGCGCGAACTCGGTCGGCACGAACAGCTCCCAGCCGAGTTCACCGACGAAGCTCATCCGCACTGCGAGCGCGCGGGCGTGGTGGAGATCGATCTCCTGTGCGGTCAGGTACGGGAACGCCTCGTTCGACAGATCGGTGGTCGTCAGCTCGGCGAGCAGTGTCCGCGAGTTCGGACCCTGCACGCTGAGCAGGGCGAAACCGGAGGTGACGTCGGTGACGTAGACCCGCGCGCCGTCGGGGGTGCCGCGTCGCAGCATCCACGCCACCCGGCGATGGAACGCCTCGGCGACGACGACCTGGAACCGGTCCTCGGCCAGCCGGGTGATCGTCACGTCGGCCATCACGCGGCCACGCTCGTTCATCCACTGCGTGTACACGCACCGGCCGACCGGGACGGCCACGTCGTTGCCGGACAGGCGGTTCAGCACCGACTCGGCGTCGGGGCCCTGCACGAGGAACTTCGACATCGCCGACATGTCGAACAGGGCGACGTCGTTGCGCACCGAATGGTGTTCTGCAGCGTGGTACTCGAACCAGTCGGGACGCCCATACGTGTAGCGGAACTCGACCTCCGCGCCGGGCGGAGCGAAGTAGGACGTGTTCTCCCAACCGGACGACTCCGCGAACCGGGCGCCGGCGGCGACGAGGCGGTCGTGGAGCGCGGACCGCCGCACGTCGCGTGCCGTCGTCGGCTGTGAGTTCGGCCAGGATCCCGTCGAGTGGAGTCGGCCGAGCAGCTCGACGCTGCGCTCTGCGAGGTACGGCCGGCTGGTCTGCCAGCGCTGCAGGCGGGCGACGTCGACGCCGGTGACGTCGACCGGCGGTGTGCCGTCGACGATCCAGTTCGCGATGATCGAGCCAGCGCCGCCACCGGTGAGGATGCCGAGCGAGTTGAAGCCGGCGGCGACGAAGAACCCGTCGAGCTCGGGCGCCTCGCCCATCAGGAAGCCGTTGTCGGGGGTGAAGCTCTCCGGGCCGGTGAACAGCTTGCGGATACCAACGTCGGAGAGCCCCGGCAGGATCTCCATCGCGTACTCGATGAACGGTGCGAGCCGGTCCCAGTCGGAGGGGATCTCACCGAAGCTGAAGTCGTCGGGGATCCGATCGAGCGACCACGGCGCGGCGACCGGCTCGAAGAGGCCGACCATGAGACCACCGGTCTCCTCGCGGTAATAGGCGAACCGGTCGGGGTCCTCGAAGATCGGCAGGTCGGGCGACACGCCCTCGAACGGCTCGGTGATCAGGTAGGCGTGCTCGATCGCCTGGAGCGGCACCGCGACCCCCGCCATCGCCCCGATCTGGCGGGCCCACATGCCCGCGCAGTTGACGACGTACTCGGCCTCGATCGTTCCGTGCTCGGTGACCACGCCGGTCACCCGGCCCTCGCGCTGCGTGATGCCGGTGACGGGCGCGCCCTGCACGATCCTGACGCCGAGCGCGCGAGCGCCGGCGGCCAGTGACATCGCCACGTTGTACGGGTCGGCCCGACCCTCGCTCGCGGTGAAGAACCCGCCGAGCACGTCGGTCGGGTCGACGTGCGGCCAGAGGTCGGCCACTTCTCGTGCCGAGATCTCCTCGCGCTCGATCCCCGCCAGCCGCAGGAAATCGGCCTCGCGACGAAGCTTGTGCATACGCTCGGGATTGCTCGCGGTCTGTAGGTACCCGACCGGTTTGAACCCGGTCGAGAGCCCGGTCTCGTCCTCGAGTGCCGCGTAGAGGTCGGTCGAATACTTGGTCATCCAGGCGAGCGTCTCGGTGGTCATGCCTCCCGACACGATCAGCCCGGCCGCGTGCCACGTGGTGCCCGAGGTCAGCTGGTCGCGTTCGAGCAGGACGACGTCGGTCCAGCCGAGATGTGCGAGGTGATACGCGACGCTGGTGCCGATCACGCCACCGCCGATGATCACGACCCGCGCCGACCTCGGAAAGGTGTCCGCCGATCCACTCACATGTGCCGCTGTCGTCGCCGTTCCCATGCAACCATCCTCGCGAGTACGGACCATGCCGACGCAATACGGCGTCGGTCGGCCGGGTCAGCTCCCGACGGCGAGCAGGGTGTTGCGCGTCCGGTGGACGAGCTCGGCCAACGGGAGTTGGACGCCCTGCATCGCGAGCTCGGCAGCGCGCTCGGCGCCGAACCGCTCGAGCAGCGACTCCCTGGTGTCCACTGCCGTGCGCAGCACGGAGGGCATCCCGGGCGGAGCATCGACACTCGAGTGGAGTTCGATCGCACCGAGGACCTCGGCGGCTTGCTCGTGCTGCTCGAGACGGTCGAGGGCGATCACACATCGAGAGAGCGTCAGCCACTGCTGCGCCCATTCCCCCGCCCGGTACCAGGCATCGACGGTGTCGGCGAGCCCGGCACACCCGCGAACGAGATCGCCCATGCAGACGCGGAGGCTGCTCGCCTCGGTTCGGGCGAACGCGCTCATCCACCGGTTGCCGGCCGAGCGGGCGAGCCGGTCAGCCGAGGCGAACGCGTCGAGCGCCACCGCGTCGTCGTCGCGAGTGGCGAATCCCTTCGCCGTCCACGCGCTCGCGAGGTCGGTCGGATTCGCCGTCTCACGAGCGACCTCGAACGCGGCCTCGTAGCGGGTGCGGGCGAGGTCGATGTCGCCGATCGACGCCGCCGAGATCGACGACATGTAGTAGGCGTGTGCACGTTGCGCTGCGTTCCCCGACGCCTCGGCGATCGGAACGAGCCGGTGGCACATCTCGTTGCCGGCGTCGAGCTTCCCCCGGATGTACAGGACGTTGCCCAGCACACGTTCCGCGAGCCCGAGCGGTTCGAGGCCCTGGGTCTGTTCGTCGTCGAGGGCAGCGCCGGCCATCTCGAACGCTCGGTCGAACTCACCGCGCACCCAGGCGCCGTACGCGCTGACCCCGGTGAGGGTGGGGCGCAGTGGATGCGCCTCGTCGGCGACCACACCCAACGTTGCGTCGGCCCACGCGAACACCTCGTACCGCATCGCGCGCATCGCGTACTCGCGGATCGAGGTGATCAACCCGAGCGCGGTGTCGACATCGCCGACATCGCCCGCGAATCGCTGCGCGGCGCGCAGGTCGGCGAAGGAGCCGTCGATACGGCGAACCGCGGCTGGTTCGTCGACGGTCTGCATCACGCGTTCGAAGTCCTTCGCCACCGAGGCGAAGTGCGCCGCGTGGCGGCCGAAGAGATCGACGTTCGACAGGTCATCGAGGCGTGACCGGCCGAACTCGCGGAGGGTTTCCAGCATCTCGTAGCGCGTCCCACCCGACGCGGGATGTCGCACCGAGATCATCGACCGCTGGCTCAGACCGGTGAGCAGATCGAGCACGTCGGGCTCGTCGCACACGGCCTCGGCCGCGTCGAGATCGAACGGTCCGGCGAAGACGGCGAGTTCCGCGAACAGGCGCTGCTCGTCGGCGTCGAGCAGGTCGTACGACCAGCTGATCGTGTCGTGCAACCGGCGATGTCGAGGGTCGGCACCACGGCGGACCGCCTGCAGCAGACGCAACCGTTCGTCGAGGCGCCGGGCGATGTCGGTGACGTCGAGCGCAGCGGTGCGCGACGCGGCGAGTTCGAGTGCGAGCGGGATCCCGTCGAGCCGGCGGCAGATCTCGACGACGGCCGCAGCGTTCGCCGCCGTGAGCTGGAATCGGGCGTCGGCGGCATGGGCTCGCTCGACGAAGAGGCTCACGGCGGGCACCGCGGCGAGTTCGTCGAGCTCGAGGTCGTCCAGCCCGCTGACGTCGAGCGGCTCGACGTGGTACACCCGCTCGCCGGCGATGGCCAGCGCCTCACGGCTCGTCGCGAGGATCGTGACGTCGGACGAGGTCTGGAGAATTCGCTCCGCCAGTGCAGCGACCGGTTCCACGAGATGTTCGCAGTTGTCGAGGACGAGCAGCAGTTCCTGGGGCCGGAGCAGGTCGATGATGGCGACGTCGATCGACTCGTGCTGGCGGACGCTGACGTCGAGTTCCGTCGCCACGGCCGCGAGCGCTTCGTGAGGAGTGCCGACGCCGACGAGTTCGACCAGCGCGACAGCATCCCGGTAGCCCGACGCGGTCCGCCGCGCCAGCTCGAGGGCCAACGACGTCTTGCCGACTCCCCCGGGTCCGACGATCGTGAGGAGCCGGGCCTCGCAAAGCTCGGTGGCCAACTCGGCGAGCATGTCCTCGCGACCCACCAGGCCGTGAACGGCGAGGGGGATCGCCGAACGATGTGCCGACGAGGCCGAGGGCCCGGGTCGACGCTGGTCGTCGACGTTGCTGCCGTCGAGGTCGTCGCGCTCGACCACGGAAGCGACGAACTCGTACCCCTTGCCGTGCACCGTGCGGATGATCCGCTGCGCCGTACCGTCGTCACCGACAGCACGACGTGCGGACTTCACCCGCGACGTGAGTGCCGATTCGCTGACGAAGCGGTCGCCCCAGACGGTGTCGAGGAGTTCCTCCTTCGTCACCAGCTGGCCGCGATGCTCGATCAGGCAGTGCAGCAGATCGAACACCTGCGGCTCCACGGCGATCGGCTCGCCCCCGCGCCGCAGCAGTACCCGACCCGGATCGAGTTCGCAATCGTCGAACTGGTAGATCAAGACTCCCCCCGCCGGGAGACTAGTGCTGCGCCGCGCTCAGGCCTTCGGCGTGACGACGACGCTGGTCGGAGACGTGAGCATGTCGAACACGGCCGAGCGCTTGGCCGAGGCGGTGATCAGCGCATCGAGTGCGTCGCGAGGGGCATCGCCGTCGATGTCGACCTCGACCTCGACGGACGAGAAGCCATTGCGCACGTCGGGGTCGA
>Ga0307379_10004652_pt1 | contig 19496 bp, 13 predicted proteins | sample UN2MG_FD_202237 | JGI IMG/M metagenome (GOLD analysis project Ga0307379, IMG submission 202237) | Soil microbial communities from Risofladan, Vaasa, Finland - UN-2 | ecosystem: Environmental > Terrestrial > Soil > Coastal area > Acid sulfate soil | place: Finland: Risofladan, Vaasa | collected... | reverse complement strand
GGTGCCATGCAGAACCGCATCGCCCGTCGCCTGAAGACCAAACCGGAACTGGTGAAGGTTGAGAGCATCCCGCTTCCATTCGCCAGTGTTTACCGTGGCGATGTCAACTACGACCAATCACGCGACAGTCAGGCTACTGTGCGCGGAATTTTTGCCGACCCTGACTCTGGCGATTCCTACTTCAGCAAGATGCCTCGACCGTTCACTTCTACGGTGCAGGCTGACTTCTGGTGCAAGACAAAGACGCAAGCAAACCTTATTATGATCCAGCTTGAGCTTCTGTTTGGGGCTGGCAAGCGCGGTTACATCGACATCAACTTCGGTGACGAGAAGTGGTACGTAGGCGACAATGAGGTTTTCAGTTACGCGAAGTGGCTCGCCTACCAGAAGGCATGGCTGGAAGATAACGGCATCACGGACAACACCGATCTTGAGCCGGGGGAAGGACCGAAGTATATTCGGAAGACGTTTTCCGGCGAACTATCTGGCGTATTGCCGTACTCGCTGGTGCTCGGTAGATTGGCGAAGCAGGTTCAAACCGAAGTGTGGCTTGAAGGTGGAGTCGATCCAGACGACACGATTGTAGTGGCGTAACGATGGGGGTTTAGAATGGCTGGCGTACCCGGTGTGACCATTACAGAGCGCGATCTTTCGGCCTATGTGCCGGTCGCGTCTGAAGCGATTGTCGGAATGGTAGGCCCTGCGACGAAGGGCGATACTGAGATCATCACTTCCTACACAGACGAGGGAAACTTCGTTGATCGTCAGGGGAAGCCGGTTTCTGGTATGCACGCGATGCGCGCTTCCATCCGCTATCTCAAGAAAGGGTCGTCGCTCCGGTTTGCTCGCATTGCGGGCACGCTGCTTTCCACGGCTCTTACGGAACTCTACAACACGGCGGGGACGCAGTTGATCCTCACGGTTGAAGCCAGTAGCGCAGGCACATGGGCGAACAGCAACCTTCAGGTTGGTGTCACGCACAACGGCACTACCAGCTACAACCTGTTCGTCTACTCTGACGGGCGTCTGGTCGAGCAGTACACCGGACTCACCAACGGCACTATCGAGACCACGATCAACGGCATCAGCCCGAACATCTCGGTCACAGTCGATGGCTCAGCCGGTGTTGCTTTCCCGGCTTCAACCCTCAATTTACAAACCAACGAAATCGACCTTGTGGGCCTCGCTGGCGGAAACGACGGAGCCTTCGCTTCGACGCTCAGCCCCGACTCCCTAACGGGCGGCATCGCCTCACGAGACCTGTGGAACGAGACCATCGTCTACACGCCTGCGGTTGCTACTCAATCCTTCACCACAACCGCTCCAGTACAGCCGGGATCATTCACGGCAACTGACGGTGTTGGTACTGCCACGGACGACGGCGACGGCGCGCTCTCCGGTGCAGGCATCACCAGCGGAACGATCAACTACGAAACCGGAGAAGTCGTCATTGTCTTCGCGGTGGCACCAACTGCCAACATCACCATCTCCTACCGCTATGGCACCATCGAAGAAAGCGCGGTTACAGCGCCGAACCAACTCGTCTACACCGGAGCAGTTGGTCGTCCGGGTGTCGAGAGCAGTTCCTTCCGCGTGCTTACTCCGCGTGAAGACCAGATCGGTGTCGGCGCTGGAACGAGCGCACTGTTCGAAGAGACGCTTCAGGGTGGTGATATTGAGCGCACGACACTCAGCGTCACTGCGGAGAAGTCAACCGGCGAAGTGATGACGGTGACTGACGACGGTGCCGGTAATCTGCAAGGCAGCATTCCGACACCAACTGAAGCAACCGAAAAGGTTGACTTCACAGGCACCACACCTGTACCGGCTTTTTCCGCAGGCGAATTGCTGACACAGGCGGTATCCGGCGCAACCGGCACTGTTCTGGAAGTCATCAGTGCTGACGAGTACATCATCGACCGCACGAGCGTGGCAACTTTTGACGCCACGAACACCGTTACCGGTGGCAGCGGTGGTGGTGCTGGCACTCCGGGCATCCCGGCAGGCGTTCCAACCGCAGTCAACGTCATCAACTACGCCACTGGTGTCATGTCGCTGTTCTTTGAGGCACCGGTTGGTTCCTCAGAGATTGTGACTGGTAGCTACTACCAACACGCTCCAGACGACGGTGCTGGTGGGGTAGCTGGCGGCAATATCTCTGCTGGCACTATCGACTACGTTACCGGCGACTACAGCCTGACCTACACGCTGACCCCAGCAGGCAACTACTTGCCGAACTTCCCTGACGGTCTTCCATTCCAGTTCCAGTACGGTCACATCACTGTGATTGGTGTTGGTGACACAGCCGCAACCGCTTTCTCTGGTACGTTGGAAGAAGTGCCAGTCAAACCGGGAACAGTCTACATCGAAGCTGGTGCTGTCTCTGTTGCTGACGACGGCGCTGGGAACTTCGCTGGTGCTGGCATCGCCAGCGGAACCATTGACTACTGGACGGGTGAAATTTCTGTCACCTTCACTTCGCCGCCAGCGGGCGGAATTGAAGTCAACGTCAACGCTGACGTGATCCTTGCCAACATCGAAGCCAAGAACGCAGGCCCGGACGCCAATCGCGCTGCTGTAATCACAGATGGACTCCATATCATTTGGGACGCAAGCCCGACTGTCACTGGAAACTACCGTCTCCGCGTTCTCTGGAACCCCGGAGCAGGCGCGGTAGTGATCGAGACGTTCGACCAGATTCGCAACATCTCGCACGCCTTCGAAGTCATCAACGGGCTTGGCCTGAACGCTGGCTCCAGCTACGTCACTCTGATCCCAACCGGCTTTGCTGGTGTGGCGAACAGTGCTACACAGAACATCGGTCTTGCTGGCGCATTCACTGCCGCTGACGTGATCGGCACTGAAGTCGGTGTTGTGAAGACAGGACTGCAACTGTTCAAAGACCCGGAGAAGGTTCCGGTGGACTGGCTTTCCTCTCCGGGGCTTTACAACCGCTCGATCACCACGGCTGGCATCCAGCTTTGCGCGACCCTTGGACGCCGCGCCATTTGGGTCATCAGCCTGCCAGACTTTGAAGACTGGCGCGATGCGGTTGATTACGTCAACGGTAACTACAATTCGGCGCTTCCGGGTGGTGTCGCTCGACCGACTGCCGACGTGATGATGCCGCCACTGACGGCGATCAATTCTACCTATTCCGCTTCATTCTTTTCGTGGGTGCAATACTACGACGCCTACGCTCAGACGAACGTGTTTGAGCCACCTGAAGGCGACATCCTAGCCCGCGTGGCCTACGTTGACCGTGAGGCTGAGCCTTGGTTCGCAATCGCTGGCTTGCGTCGTGGCGGCATGGAAGGTGTCATCAACGTCCGCTACTCGCCAGAGCGCAACGAGCGTGCTCAGATGTACGGTGTCGTGGGCACTACCACACAGGTCATAAACCCAATCGTCCGCTTCATCGGACAGGGAATCTTCCTGTACGGTCAGCGCACGACGCAGCGCAATGCAACTTCGACTGACCGCATCAACGTCCGCTGGGCTCTCAACGTGCTTGAGAACCAGATCGAGATTTCATCGCGCACGTTCCCGTTTGAACAGGGCGACGGAATCCTGTTCCGCGAGATCACTTCAACCATCACGCGAATACTTCGTCCAATCAAGGCGAACCGTGGTCTGAACGACTTCCGAGTTGTCTGCGACGAGACGCTAAACACGCCCGAAGTGCTTGAGCAAAACCGCGTCAGATGCAAGGTGTTCGTGCAGTGGGTCAAGTCGGCAGAGTCCATTGAATATGAACTGGTACTCACGCCGCAGGGTGTGAATCTGTCGGAGCTTCCGACAACGGCATAAGCCGGTGGGGTAAGCACCCCAAAGGGAGAGTAGCATGGCTGGCATTCCTAACCTGCCGTACAACTTCAATGGTACTCAGTTGGCTCAGGCTGCTGGTCGTGCGAATCCACAGACCAGCAATATGGGCATTCTGGAGTTTCAAGTTGACAACATTGTACCGGGAGCGCGTGAACTTCTGACGCTCACGTTGCAGTCGGCTGAGACACCAACCCGCAAGGTTGCGCGTGGTGAAATCCAGTACCTCAACGGCACCGTCTTCTACCCGCAGAAGGCTGAGCCTCTGGATGAGATGTCAGTCGTGTTCCGCGACTACTCTGACCTTCCGGCTCGCAAACGACTGGAAGAGTGGTTCTCTCTGGTCTACGACGAGAACACCGGACTGATGACGCCGCCTTCTGCATTGAAGATTGATGGCACACTGATCCTCTTTTCTGGCAGCGGTGGGAATCCCCGCAAGTACCAGCTTGAGGGCGTCTTCCCGCTGTCTTCACCGACTCGCAAGATGGACTTCGGTGATGCGGAACAGCAGATGATGGAGATTACATTCAGCGTCGATTTCATCCGCGCACAGTTCTAAGACCAGTGCGCTTTGCTATGCCTCAAGCGCCTGCTATCCTAGCGGGCGCTTGTCATTTCCTATCGGAAGGAAGAACCCATGAACGAGACAGAAAACGAGAAGGGAGTCGTCCGAATGAAAGGGACGATTACCCCCTCTGAGGTGGGCAGTGGCCCGCCCAAGCTGCCAGACCTACCTCCTGCCAAGAAGCTTTCGATGCCGTACACGCTGCCTTCACATGGCGTGTTTTACGGTGACAAGCTTCCCGATGGCGAGGTAGTCATCTCACCAATCAAAGGTGAGCAGGAAGAAATCCTGAGCGGCATGGGCGAAACGGCGAACGCCAAGAAGACACTCCAGCACATCGTTTCCCAACTGGTGGACATGAAGGGTTTCCCCATCAAGAAGCTGCTGGTGGGTGACTACGCTGCGCTGGTGATGAACGTGATGGCGTTCAGCTACGATCCGTACATCACAGCCACAACTCAGTGCCCCGCGTGCAAGAAGATGAACCTGTTCAACAAGGCAGTCAGCGAACTGGAATGCACTCACCTGAGCCCGGACACCGTGAACGACATCAGCAACTACACAGTGAAGCTGGAATCAGTTGACGCTGAACTTCAGTTCCGCTCGCTCACGATGGAAGATGCGGAGATGGTGGAGCGCTTTGCGATTTCCCATCGTGCAGAAGCCGAAGAATTCGGAAGCCGCCCGGAGTATCTGTATACGTTCGTCCGCCACATCATCGCGATCAACGGAGCGGATGCAGCAGGCTACGGTGACCACAAGCTACGTCACTGGCTGGGTCAACTTTCCGGCAAGGACATGGCGAGACTTCGCGATGCGTGCAACAAGGTGGAGCCGGGGTACAACATGCGCCCGAACATCGTGTGCGATCATTGCAACAACAGTTATGCAGTACCGCTGCCAGAGGTCAGTCAATTTTTCCGTACCAAAAGTTCCAAGGCAAGAAGCGCTTAGGCAGCAACGGTTTTCTATGCTTCTTGCCGGGTTGTCTTGGTCTGACTGGACCATGATGACCCCGTGGCAGCGGAACGACTACATCGAAAGAATGACCAAGCACTACGAGGAACAGAAGCGGGAACGCGAAAAGAGTAAGCACAAAAGGTAGCGATGGCTGACGTGACCCAAAACCTTGAGTTCGTTTTCACAGCAACCGACAAGGCTACGCCGGAAGCTGCGAAGGTTACGGATTCAATGGCTGCGATGGAGTCGGCTGCTGTCGAGTCTGCCGATGGGATCAATGGCGCGATGGTGGAAGCCATTGAGTTCCTGACTGAAGCGGTGGACGATCTGACCAAAGGTTTGACTACCACCAAGAATGATCTAGCTGACGTGGAGGACGCGGCTGAGAAGTCGAGAGGAAGACTTCTCAGCCTTTCAGGCACCTTCAACTTCCTGAAGCGCGCTGCCAAGGGTTTCAGCATTGGTGCAGCTATCGGTGCTGGAGCGGGCGTTGGTATGAAAGCCATCAGCGGAATCCAAAGACTTCTGGCACCACTGTTTGAACTGATTAGCGAAATCTTTGGACCCGCTATGGAGTTGCTGAGCGGAGCCTTCAAGTCTCAGCTTGCGCCGATCAGTGCCGCTTTGGTTGATCTGGCTCAGGAAGTTCTTCCAACCCTGATGGATGCGTTCCGTCCTTTGATGATGGGGGTGTTGGGATTCGTTCAGTCATTTAGTGGCATGATTACTGGGGAGGATTCTCCGCTTGTCACCTTGATGAACACTCTGAAAACCGTGTTCACTGAACTACAGCCAGTGCTCACCGAAGTGTTTGCTGTGTTCAGCGAGAACGCCAAGGCGATGCTCCCTGTTATTGCGACGTTGGCAGGCATCCTTATCAAGACACTTGCTCCGATCCTGATGACTGTTGTCAAGTTCATTGGCGAAGTGGTGCAGATGGTCGCACCGTTTTTGCAGAAGGTTATGGTTGCTTTTGCTCCGCTGCTGGAAGCCTTGGGTCAGGAGCTAGGTGGCATCATCAAGGAACTGGCAACACAGCTTCTCCCGATTTTGGAGCCGCTGCTGGGTGCCGTGTTGGAATTGCTCAAACCACTTCTTCCGATTGCTGTTGTGCTGGTTCGTGTGCTGGGCACAGTCTTGGTAGCTGCGCTGAAGGTGCTTGGTCCCCTTCTTGCTTACATAGCCAGTTTCATTGAGTACCTGTCCGCTGAGTTGGGTGCCGCCATCCAACCGTTCGTGGATGACTTTGCTGAGTGGGCTAATCTGCTGATTGATGACGCGATTCCAGCCATCGAACTTTTCGGTGAGATGGTCAGACTGTTCTTTGAAGACGGAAAGAAGAACTTCAGAATACTAAACCGCTATTTCCGTCAGTTTGCTCGCATTGTGGGGGACGTAGCTAGTGACATTGGTGAGTGGTTCTCTGACCTGTGGGACGGCATCACGGAAGGCTGGCAGGCAGTCGAGGACTTCTTCACAACAGCCGTGGCGACCTTTCAGGCGATTTGGGACGACCCGATTGGCGCTCTTCAGGACGCATTCGTTGGGGCGTTTGAACTGATCTTCGGTTCGTTCGATGAAGTTGTTGCAGACCTGAAGGGGCTCTGGTCTGACTTCCTTGATTTCCTTGGTCTTGGCGACTTTGAGGTAGAAATCAATTCCGCCTTGGACGCGATGCTGGCAGCCGTGATGTCGCCAATCGAGACCATGAAATCACTCATCAACTCAACGATCATTGATCCGTTGAACAAAATACTGGATTGGCCTATCCCGGTTTCTGGAACCCCTCTTTGGCAGGCGGTTGGTCTTGGCGGGACGATTCCTCAGTTGCAGGCGGGTGGTATCATCCGGGGTGCTGAGTCTCAGGGCGGTGTTCTTGCCAACATTGGTGAAGCTGGACCGGAAGCTGTGATCCCGCTGCGTCCGTCTGTTCTCGATCAGCTTCTCCCTGAAGTCAACGTGACATTGGGTGCGGATGCTTTTGCTAAAACCGGAGTCAACAACCGCGACATCGTTGGTCTTCTACAGCAGTTGTTGCGCTCGTCGCAAGACACACAGAGCCTTCTGGAGATGGTTCTGCTTTCTAAGAACAGTGACACCATGCAACAGGTGGTCTGATGGCTGGTGGATTTTTAGGTAGACCTTTTGACACCAGCGCGATTGATCTTCGTGCCGCTGCTCAAGCTGCTTCGCGTGAATCGCTGGGGTCAGACCGTGGCAAGCCTACGATGTGCGCGTTTGTTCTTGAGGAAGACCCGCGTGAGCGGGTGGAGTTTGAATCATATCCGGTAGATGGTATCACTGAAGGCTACGCTGCCACGTTCAAGAACATCGACTTCGGCATTGCTCCGCAACCGGCGAGCCGCATGTATGTAGGCGGCGATTGGAACCAGTTGGTGTTCGATCTTGATTTTCGCGCCGGGGATATTCAGCGCCATGACGGTGCGCGTGATCTAAACGCTCTTGCATCGGAGATGGAGCGTAAGGTCCGTCTTCTTCAGGCGTTCAGTTTTCCTAAACCGGACAAGCGACGTGCCCCAAACGAGAAGGCATTCATCAGTGCTTGGCGCGTGCCGTTCGCTCTCCTGATTCTTGGGGACTTCATTACTTACCGTGGCTACGTCGAGACAACAGAAATTCGTTGGCAGATGCCGGTGGTTACTGGAAGCGTCCGTCCAATGGCTGCTGGTGTGACTGTTACCTTCCTGCCTACGATGGCGGTCTATCCAGACTTCTATGACGTTCAAGACCCGAATCTTCGCGGTTCTACGGTTGACGTGGTTGACGCACTGATTGCTCAAGGTGGTACTCGTGAGGACATCCTTACCTTGGGTAAGGATGTTCGTGAACAACAGCTTGCCGCAGAGAAGGCAATCATTGCTGAGCTTGAAAGACAGCTACAGGCAAATGAGATAACTCAAGAGCAGTTTGATGCTGGCATGAAGAAGTACAAAGACAAGGACGAGGCGGATGGTAAGCCTATTCCTTCACGACCAAGGTAGACAATGGCAGACACGACTTTTGAGTTTGAGCCAACGTCACGTTTCCAGTTGACGAATGTGTATCGTCGTAGCGGACGCATCCACTTCGGAATCTTTCGAAGCCCGAAGATCAAACTGGAAGGCGATGAGGATGTGGTTGCTGTCACTGAAGGAACGAAGGGTCAGCTTGAGACCTTCGCCTACGAAGCCTACGGAGACCAGCGCTACTTTTGGGCGATTGGTCTGGTCAACAAGATCAACAACCCTGCTGATGATGTTGTGCCCGGAGTGAACCTGACCATTCCGAAACTGGAGCGAGTGCTTGAGTCTCTTGAGGAACGCTAGTGGCACGCCAGAAGGGAAACTCCAACTTCACCGTAGAAGTTTTGCTGGATGTTCAATCCCGCAGAGTTTCCGATACCCGCTTTGAGCGGGTTACTGGCAGTGAAGTCGTCAACGTAACCGACCGCATTTCCCGCGTGACTTGGGGGGAGAGCGTCCTGACTGGTGGATTTAGTTTTGAGTTGGTTCTGGCTGACATGGATTGGGATTTCTGGAAGAAGCTGATTGCTGGTCAGGAAGGTTCCAAGCTACAGCTTCGACTGACGTTCACTTCTGAAGGCACCGTCGAGAGAACACCTTGGCGTACCTGCTACCTTGACGTTCCAAAGACTGACATCCAATCGAAGATACTCCGCATGGTTCTGGAAGGCGGGGACAAGCGCTTTGAGATGATGCAGATTGGTCGCTTCCTGTCCTACAACAGCAAGCGCATCGTTGACGTTGTTCAGGAAATTTCTTCCCGATACAACCTGACCGCTGACGTTGCCGACATGGATGACACTCCATACGACCGGCTCCAGCCCGGAATTAGCGATTGGGACTTTCTCAAGAGCCGCATCCTTGGAAGTTGCGCTACCCGCAACCGTGGCGATGTGTACTTGTGGGTGGACGAGGGAATCCTGAAGCTGAAGCCCATCGACTACGCGCAGCAACCGCTGCGTTCTTACGCCATTGGTCTTACCGATGACCGTGTGCTGAAGGCAGTCCTCAGCATGAACAACCGGAAGGCTGACCGGAAGGGTGCCGCCCGAACGCTGGCTACAGGGTTTGACTTCGACGCGAAGGAAGGACGGTCTTTCGAAGTGGGCAGAGAAGAAGCTGGTAAAGCGCCTGCGCTGTCCGCCAAGCTTCCCCGTGCGCAATCCGGTGGTCTGCTGAACCTTGCTGACACTTCGCAGTCTGGTGGCAGCCTTGAGCGCAGAGCGTTCCGTGCATGGGGTCTGGCCTCGACGCTCTATGCCGAGTTGGAAATAACGATGAAGCCTGACCTCACCCTCGTGGCTGGTGGCATGATTTCGTTCACGGCTGAGAGCACCCTTCACCAGAGTCTCTTTGTGGACGGTTCATACCCCGTGCTCTCAGTGAAGCATGAGCTATCACGTACAAATGCCCGCACAACCGTCACAGTGGCCCGCAGAGAGACACAGATAGGTGTAGAGGACGCTCCGGGCACACGAGTGGGACAACAGCCTCGTGACGGCTATCTGAGTGATTCTGGCGAACAGGGCAGAAAGGTCGTACAGGTGCGTACCGTATGACCGATTACCCCGGACATCCGAAGGGTGTCATCCCGCCTTCCGTGCTTCCTGCCGTCGTGGTCTCCAACGAAGACCCGGACAAGGCAGGGCGCGTTCGGGTTCGCATTCCGCACTATCACGGTGCTGAGGACAACGACAACCGAGTGCCCGACGACAAGCTTCCGTGGGCACGCCCAATCTTCCCGTTCGCCGGGGGCGGCGGCGGGGTCTTTGGCGTGCCTCAGAACGGCTCAGCCGTTGCCGTCATGTTCTTCTCTGGAAACTACGACACGATCTTCTGGATTGGTGGGTTCATCGGAGACGGTGACCTGCCATCCGAGTTCGAAGACGGCTACGACAACGGACCACCGAAGACCTACTTGATAAGGTCCGCTGGCGGGCACCGAATCGAACTTCGGGAGAAGAACGATCAGGTCGAGATTGCCATTCAAACCTCTGGCGGAAATACTGTCCTGCTGGATGACACCAATGGAACCATCTCGATTGAGAGCGCGCAGGGCAACAAGGTCGAATTGCAGGATGCTGGCGGTCAGATCAATGTGACGGCGAACGTACAGGTGAATGTGGTGGCCCCACTGGTCACTCTTGGGCCTGATGGAAACGATCCAGTGGTGGTTGAGAGCAAGCTTCTGTTGCTCTACAACGCGCACGTTCATCCTGACCCGCAGGGCGGAAACACGGGCACTCCGGTGGTACCGATTCTTCCTGCCCCGGCGAGCCCAAGCGTTGGAAGTCAGTCAGTGAAAGGCAGTGCCTAGTTGGTTATACTCTCTCCGGTTTATACCGGTTGGTACGAAAGCGATTTCGCGTCATGGGGAGACACACGGGAGCAGCGTTCCCCTTCAGCGTTGGTGTTGCGGGCGTTTTGGGCGCAAAGACCGACGAGGAAGTTATCTCAACGTCGATCAGGAACATCATCCTGACGCCGCTGGGACGGCAACCGTATGACCCGACCATCGGGAGCCTGATTCCGTCTCTGGTGTTTGAGCCAAACGACGCAATCACGGTCCAGTTGGTCCGCTACTATACGCGGAAGTCGATCACGGAGCAGGAACCACGAGTAGACGTTACTGGGATTCTTGTTCAAACGGTTGGTGAGCAGACAATTAGCTTGAGAGTGGGGTACATCATTCGTGGCGATCCAGAGAGACGCCAGAGAGTGGTTCCTGTCCGAGTAACGAGAGAGCAGTCCTGATGCCAGCGACACCGCAGATAAACCTTGTGGCGAGAGACTTCGACGGCATCCGTCGTGTCCTTGAAAGCTACATCAAGGTCAAGTTCCCCAACGAATGGAGGGACTTCCAATCGACGGGCGTGGCAACTGCCATCCTTGACGTGATTGCCTACTCGCACGCACAGCGCGCCTACTACTACGACCGACTCTCGCTCAATTCGTTCCTTGTCTCCGCTGACCAGATCGAAGCGGTAAAAGCGCTGACCAAAGCACTTGGCTACACCATGCGACCGGCAACCAGTGCCAGCGTCCCGGTGCAGCTTACGCCTGTCGTACCGCAAGCCGCTCCTGTCACGATCCCGAAGGGCACACGCCTCACGGTTGGTGACTTGGTTTTTGAAGCGGCTGACGATCTGATTATTCCCGCTGGTCGTTCTGTCTACCCGGAAGCCTCAGACAACGATGTGTTGTCCTTTGTTGAGGGTGAGACCATCGCCACTTCCTTCACGTCTGACGGAAGCGCGAACCAGAGCTTCCCGGTAGGACGAGACGGCGTAATTGACGGTTCTCTTATCGTGCAGGTGGATGGGGAGACTTGGGAAGAAGTCGATAGCCTTGTCATCGCTGAAGGCAGTTCCTTCGGTCGCGATATGTTCATTGGCGACAGCAGCGATTCTCAGGTTTACCAGCTTACCCTGCTGAACGTGATTGCCGACATCGACAACGAGGACAAGCCCGCTGTGATTGTGAACGGCGTGGTCTGGACTCAGGTCGATGCGTTCTCTGGTGCGCCAAGAGAGTACCGAGTCACGGTTGATACTGAAGGCGTTACGCAGATTGTCTTTGGACTTGAAGGTGATGACTCCGCTCCGATCAATGGCGACATAATCGACGTGTCCTACATCATCGCTGGCGCGCAGAAGCGCTACGAAGTGGTCTACGATCAGGACGACGAGCCGACGATCTACTTTGGTGACGGCAACGACGGTGTGATTCCAACCAACGCTGCCACCATCTCTGTGACCTTCCGTGTCGGTGGTGGCGTGGTGGGCAACATCGCCCGCAACGTCATCAACACCGTGGTCAACGGACAGCTTCCGAACGGCTCAACCGTCGCAGTCCGCGTTCGTAACCGAGAGAAGGGCTCTGGTGGTGAGCCACCTGAATCCATCGAACTTGCGAAGGCTCGTGCGCCACTTTTTGCCAAGGCATTGAACCGCGCAGTGACGCAGCAGGACTTCACTGTTCTCGCGGCGACGTTCCGCCATCCGAACTTCGGCGCACCGTCGCACGCTCGTGCGCGTCTTTCACAGCGCGCCCCTGAGCGCAACTTGGTGAAGGTTGCTGTCTGGAGCCGAGACGCATCCGGCAACCTTTCGACAGCAAGCAGTGCGCTCAAGGCGTCCATGAAGAAGTATCTGGACAGCAAGCGCACGATCACCACCTACATTGAGATGGAAGACGGCACCGTTGTCTACTTCGACATGGACATCACGGTGATTGTTGAGGACGGCTACTCTGCCGCAGAAGTGTTCAGCGCAATCCGTCAGGAAGTGACGGGGTTCTTCAACAGCGCGAACGTGATGCCCGGAAAAGACCTCGCCTTCAGCCTTCTCTACGAGCGTTTGCAGAACCTTGCCGGGGTCGAGAGCATCGTCATCAAGTCCGTGCAGGGCTCAGTGCTTCAGACCACTGACATTGCGACCGGAGATGGAGTCACGGTTTCGTTTCCGTTCGACATCATCGTTCCCGATGGTTCTGAAGTCGCGCCGTTCAGTATCCGCATTACAGTAGGCTCCAGCGAAGCGATTGATGACGGCAGCGGAAGCTTCAACGGCGACATTGACAACACGGTTCCTGCTGACAACAACGTGGACTACGAGAGCGGTCGCGGCAACATTGTTTTTGCTACGCCGCCCGCGTTCGGTGCCACGGTTTCGATGGAAGCGCGCACGTTCTTCTATGCAGCTTTCATTGATGAGCTTGACGCTCTTGCTGCCTCTACGATTTCAGTCGGTGAACAGACCACGTTCTATCCGATTCGTAAGCGAACACCGACAGGGAGAGCATCCAGCACCTACGCCCGTATCGCGAATGAGTTGCGCATCGGAGCCACGAACGATTATCAGGGTGTGCTGACGCCCGACATCGACACAACGACCATCCAGATCGACATTCCTGCCATAGATGCGAACGCGATCAATCCCGATCAGGTTATCCGCATCGTTGAAGGCGCGCTTAGCACGCTTGAAGGCGAAGCTGGCACACTCTTCGGTGGAGTGTTTGCACCATCGACTGGTTCCGGTCTGCTTACGGTTGGTAGCATCAATCTCCTGACCGGCGAAGTAACCTTCGACATCACAACGATCATCGCTGACTTGGATGGTTTCTTTGGTGGGGCGGCGTACATCGCGCAGTCCCCGCTGGTAGTTAGCTATATCAGCAAGACCATCGTGATACAGATGCCGGAAGACACACTCCCGCTCACGCCGGGGCGCATGTACTTCATCGGTGGAAAAGACCCTGAAAGTACGGTTGTCTTTGGTCCGCCACCAGCAGGGCACACTGGTCAGCTTGAAGCCTACGACGACGGTGAAGGCAACATAGTTGGCGACGTGCTGAGCATTGGCACGATCAACTACGACACCGGCTTGATCCAGTTTACATGGAACACGCTTCCACCCACTCATGGTGCTCCGTACCCGACAACCGTATTGCACTTCGATCCGATTGGCCAGCCGTTTGACGGCGCGAGTGTCATCTTCGACTTCATTATTTCCGAGAGCACCATTCCGCAGGCTCGCTCGTTGGACTTCAGTGGTGGCACAGACGTTAATCCACCCTTTGTTGTCGGCTCAATCATCACACAGGCTGTCAGCGGCGCGCTGGCCCGCGTTATCGAAGTTGTGAGCCCCAATGTGTACTCAGTACAGCCAACAAACTTGGTGGCATTCGACTTCGTGAACGTGGTAACCGGCTCAATGGGTGGTGGTGCCATCACGGCTGGAGTTCCCAGTGCCGGTGGCACTGCGCAGGCATGGGGAACCAAGCTTGCAAACATGCTTGGCGTTGCCTTGAACGCGAGCTACGCCGAAGGTCGTGTGCGTCTGCCGCTACATACGCTATCGACTAACGGCGTGGTGTTTGACGACTGCTTCGACAACGCCTTCGGAAGACTCGACGGATTGAGTCTCGATTCAGAGGGCGACAACTACATCGACTACGGCACCGGAAAGGGACGCATCACTTTCCGCTACGCTCCAGCAGCTACAGCATCGCCTGCCGTACAGACCTTTGAAATCACCAACGTCGTGTGGGCTTTGCTCGCTGGCTTCGTTTGGGCGACAAAGAAACCGGGACTGCCGGGATACGACCAGTATCTCTACGCGGACCAGCGCGGGCATCTCTTTGGTACTCCGGGTTCGGCGTATCCGGCGAGCCGCCTTGACCAAGACGTTGGAAAACTGGTGTCTGACCTGTCGAGTTCACCACCAGCGGGAAGAATCCCGACGATGAACTACGATGCAGCACTGAAGTCCGGTGCTGACGACGTTCCGATTGCTGGCGATCAGGTTTCCGCCCTTGGAAGTTTGGACATTGTTGAGAAGGAAGCTGAAACGAACCTGTAATGGCTGACCCAATTCCATCCAGCCAGTCCACTCCGATCCCGGCGTTTCCGGGTAACAACTTGCGAACCAAGTTGTATGAGTTGCTGTTGCCTGAAGTCCAGCGCGAGGACCAGCAGAACGCTTCTCAGGGCTTCGTTGACGCTTGGGACTACCCCGATGCAGGTCCGGGCTTCGAAGCGTGGGATGATCCTGACGCCCTTTGGGACCGAGTGGGCCTGAAGCCGGTAATTCAACGCCTGTTTTGGGCTGACGAGAAGCTGGAAGGCGACGATCTTGACGCTCTGGCTCAGCTACAGACGATCCTTGACCCCGATCTGGCACCCGTTGACTTCCTTCGCCTGATGGCAGAGTCTTTCGGGCACAAGCTGGACACAAGTTTGCCCGCAGTACAGCAGAGAAAGATCGTTCGCGGGCTGCTCGACCTGTACCGCAGTCGCGGGACGACACTTTCTTGGAAGGTTTTCTTCCGAATGGTGGACCTGAAGGTACAGGTTTACCCGCTCTGGAAGACTTCACTGGAAGCAAGCACCAGCGAGGACTACAGCAGAGAGCAATTCGACGGCGCACAGGTTACCGGAGAGGTAGTTGGGCCTGCCGGTCTCAAGTTCTACGCCGATTCGCTACACGAGCCGCCTGTGCGACCCGGTACGGTGATCTTCAATGACGGTGATGAGACCTACCGTGAGGTCGATCCGGGCGTTTTGCTGGGCTCCAACGGTGGAGTCGGTGTCATTGACTACCTGACCGGCAAGTTTGAACTAACGAAAGCCTTTCTCGCGCCTGTTGCCCCCTCTCAGGTTACGGCTAACTACGAGCATGTTGACGAAGAGTTCCCGTATCACGCGGCTCGCGTGGATTTTGAAGTCTTTCTGGTGCCAGTCTCCCTGACAACCGAGAACGAGCAGGATTGCAACCAGACACCGGACACCAACGAGAACCTGATTGTTGACGATGGGTTTCTAAACCGCGTCAACAAGCTGATTGCTGAGGTCCGCCCGATCCATGTGTTGATCCGCAATCTGTCCTTTGTAGTGGAACTGGACGAGGAACTGTGCAATCCGGTGACGGACGCCAATGAATGCGGCCCAACGACAGCGATTGATGACCGGCACGATTGGGTTGTGGACCCCAACACACAATTTTACAACCTTGAGAGCGTCCCGGTGGACGCTTGCGATGACGAGCTTGACATCTACGAAGATGCTCCGGGGACAGGTTCCAGTAGTGGGGGAGTGAACCCCGGAACGACTGAAGCTACACTGGTCTTCCCTGACGAGTGCATTCCTGTATGTCCACTGGATGTGTTGGTGGTAGAACAGGTTGGAATCAGTGAGGAATACTGGTAATGGCAGGACCGATACCACCAGAACCGTTCCAGTTTGGTTTACCCGCGCAGGGTACACCGCCTGTTTCCGCTGAGATGCGGAGACTGCTCACTGCACTCGCGCAGACAAACATGACACGCGATGCGGCTGTTCCGTCGAACCCTCGCGACGGCATGTTGCGCATCAATGCTGCAAACTTGACTAGCGTCAACGTCGAGATGTACTGGCAGGGCGCGTGGATTGTCCTGTTTTCAAACATAATAAATGCAGCCCCTTGGCCGTTTTACTCCATTCACGATTTCGCTGTGGCTGCGACCTCTTGGGTTGTGGTTCATGGGCGTAATCGTAAACCGCTGGTACAGGTCATCAACAGTGCGGGGCAGTCAGTTACCCCGACCAGCATCATTCACAACACGGACAACCAGCTTACAATTACGCACGGAAGTGCGATTATTGGCAGCGTCATTGTGATCGGGTAGGTGCTATGAACCTGATGGACAGACTCAAAAAGAATCGTGAGCGCGTCTCCGTAGAGGCAACGGCTCGTGGTACCCCGAGAGGCGCGCACATGGCTGCCGTGCTTCCTGATCTTGGACCGCAAGTACGCGGCTCTGTGCGCATTGAGATGCGACCCGCAGGGGACAAGGCATGGGAGACTGTCCACGAGGACCACAACCTTGTCGTTACGCAGGCTGAGAACCTTCTGGCGAACATGGCTGCTGGCACTGCGAATGCTGAAATTGGCTACATCGAACTTGGTGACCCGGTTTTGCCAACGCCCCCCGCACTGACTGACACAAACCTTCAGACAACGACCGCTGAACGCAAGGCGGTGACGCCTGTCGTTAGTGGAAGTCAGGTCGAGTTTACTGCGACATGGCTTGTTGGCGACGGCAACGGATTCACCTTCACGGAAGCTGGTCTGTTCACCAATCCGCTGGGTGCGGGCACGATGTTCGCCCGCAAGTCAGGTTTTTCGGTGGTCAAGACGCTCTCTTTCGAACTGCGCTTCACATGGACGCTACGCTTCGACGTATCTTCCGGTGGGGGCACCGGATGCTCAGGCATCGCAGTGGTCGGACCAGCGACAATCACGGACGACTACCTGTTCACGGCTGCCGGTGCCGAGACTCAAGTGGTCGTTGCCTTCGACTTCGTGGTGGGAGCCAAGCACCTTGACGTGTTCCTGAACGGTCAGCGCTTGGTCTACTCTCTGCACTACACCGAAGCGACCATTGGCTTGAGCAAGGGCATCAATCTGGTCAGTCCGCTGATTGCGGCGGATGAGGTTTACTTCGTACAACGCCGCATCGTTTAGTCGAGGGAAGTGAATGCCGTCTGGACTAACCCCGTTCAATGAAGCTCAGGTGTCCCTTGGTTTGGGCCATTTGACCGAGCTTCGTGTTATCCAACAGACTACAGCAGACAACACTGCGAAGGTGTTGGCGGGCAACTACATCGACAAGGGTACGTTGCAGCTTGCTTTCTTTGTTGAGACCGATACCGCAGCCTTTGGTGTTGTCGCTCCCGGCAATGAGCGCTGGGATTTTGTAACCCTCAACAATGCTGGTGCGGTTACGGTGCTGACTGGAACCCCACAGGCGCTTGGGGGCTCAGAGTTCGTGGGTCTTGCTGCTCTTCCGGCTGGCTCAATTCCACTTGCTGCCGTGCTGGTAAACGAAACTGCCAGTGTGTTGATTACGACTGGCGACATCACGGACATGCGCCCATTCATCACAAACGTGGGCACGGCTTTTCTTGAATTGACGGATACACCAGCAGCGTACAGCAGTCAGTCCCGCAAATTCTCTCGTGTGAACAACGGTGAGACCGCGATGGAGTTTGCTGCACCGCAGGCGCACAACTACTTCTATTCGCACTTGGTCGTGGAGTTGCCCGACGTAAGCGCTCCCGGTGTTGTGACTCAGAACGGCATTCTTGGCTACAGCCTGAATCAAGTTCCTGAAGGTATTCCGGGGCATCTGTTCCGTTGCGCGCTGCACTCGTGGGATGAGAATACGAAGATCACCTACGCTGGTCGCTGGATGATCGACATTCACTTCTCCTACGACGGCACGGACATTCGTTGGTATGCGTGGGCTTACGATTCGGTAAAAACACCCGCTGTCAATCCGCAAGCACCAATGGCGCTCAAGGTTGCTGGTGCAACCGGGCCTTACTTCCTTGCGGCTACTCTGATTGCGCGTGCTTCAGGCACACAAGTAACTGTGCTCGACTTTACTGGAAACGTGAAGGTGAAGTTTGCGTGGAACGACTCTAACCAGCAGCTTACAGTTACGCTGGAGGCTGAAGATAACGCGGTTTCGTTTGAAATGATAAGCGTACACCTTCGCGTAGGCGCAGTGAGCTAAGGAACCGTAGATGCCATCAGGTATTACACAACTCCCAAAGCGGCAGCTTGAACTTGGTCACGCTGACACGCTGATTCCGGTACCTGAAGACCCACCGGGTAATCAGGTGATTGTCGGCGGCGGCAACTACCTCAACGATAAGACGCTACAGCTTGAGTTCCTTGCGACTCAGGCGAGCCCTTCGTTCTCTCCGGTTACTGCTGGGCAGGAACGCTGGGACTTGGTGTACGTTGACATCAGTAACGTGATCCAGAAGTCCGTGGGAACTCCGCAGGCACTTGGCGGCGGCACATTCGTTGGTGCGCCGACGCCGCCCGAATGGGCGATCCCGCTTGCCTACGTTCACGTCACCGAAACCGGAACCGTTGTTGTTGACGTTGGCGACATCACCGACCTTCGCCCGTTCCTTCGCCAGCCATATCACCGTGACCTCACTGGTCAGGTTGCGACGTTCCACGACACGCCTCAGATGGAACACAACAAGGCAGTCCCGTCCGATTGGAATAGCCCAACGACTCCGCAGGCGGTTGACATCCTTCTGGATGAACTGGCTGAGCGTGCTACGGACATGGACTTCCTGACGCTGACGGACACTCCTGTTTCGTATGGTGGTGAGGCACTGAAGCTTGTTCGTGTAAACGCAGGCGAGACCGCTTTGGAATTCCTTGCGGCACCAGCGTTCACCGCAACTCGTGTGAACCGATTCACGCGCAAGGGCACTGTTCAAGCGGACGTGTTCACCAGCCCTAATACGACCTCTTTGGTGTGGACAGCACTGGAGAATCCGGAAGGCATCCCGCCAGAGCACATCAGAATGGTTTTACGAGTGCCGTATAGCGGCATTGATGCCGACTTTAGCATTTACATCATTGAGCTAGACCGCGAGTGGGATGCGTCTTTGAGCGAGTTTCAGTATATCACCAGTTCTTCGCGGCTTGCTGCTAATGGGCCGGGTGGGGGTGTCTTTTGGGATGAAGTGCTCACTACGGTAGATGCTGCGTTTCCAGACAGTGTGGCAGTGCCAGTTGCATCAGGTAACTGGACAGTTCTGTTTGGTTCGG
>Ga0307379_10004651_pt1 | contig 19498 bp, 13 predicted proteins | sample UN2MG_FD_202237 | JGI IMG/M metagenome (GOLD analysis project Ga0307379, IMG submission 202237) | Soil microbial communities from Risofladan, Vaasa, Finland - UN-2 | ecosystem: Environmental > Terrestrial > Soil > Coastal area > Acid sulfate soil | place: Finland: Risofladan, Vaasa | collected... | reverse complement strand
GGCCCCGTCATTGCCGAAACCTGACCGCAGGCCAGCGTGTGCGTAATCTCAGCGAGGCTGTCCACCGGGGAGCGGTAAAGGGCGGCGGAGATATCCTGTTCTACTGGAACAATGTCAATTTCTGGCGCAACGAGCTGGAGGTCGTGCGGCCCCTGCTCCCGCCGGACACTTATCTCCAGCGCTACGACCCGGCCTTCTTGCATGTCGGTACCCGGGTTTGGGGCAACGACCCGTTCAAGGGAGTGATCGACCCGCTCGAGATCATTACCCGGATGGAGCGCTACCACAGCCCGGGATGCCGGTTCCTGGTGACCGGATGTTCCGGGCCTTACAGCCGCTACGAGGAAACCCCCGAGGCCATGGCCAAGCTGCTTGATATCGTGGAAAACTGTATCAAGGAGCCGACCTCGAGTCTATCGCAAAGGCTCGAGAAGCTAAAGAAATTCGCCGTGCTCTGGGGCGGGGAAAAGAACTCCGAAAAGGTTTTCGAGTCGCTCTACGACATGAACCGGGCGTTCGAACTGAAAGACGAGCTGGCGGGCGGCTACGCCCAGTACAGCAACCTCTACTGCGGGGTGTCGATGCGGCACCTGACCCGGCCGCTCGTGATCAAGCCGGAGAACCTGACCAAGGAGGAAGAGGCCTACTTCCTGCCCTATGTGTTCAACCCGCGGGAGAACGAGGCCCGCATGGACTATATCGATTTCCACGGCGGCCGCATGAGCGGTACAGGGGAGTGGGAGGACCGCGGCCTGCGGCGGGCGCTGTCCATGGCTGTCCGCGCGGGCCGCACCCTCCAGGGCCTCGAAGGCGCGCCCGAGGGCGAGTTCCTGAAAAAGATGGGCCTGAGTGTCAGGATGTGGGCCAGCGAGGTGCGCTCGATCCACAATTTCTACCACGCCCAGTTGATCCGCGATAAGTACAAAGACATCCTCGAGGGGCCGAAGCGTATCCCGACCAAAGTGGATAATTGGGACGGCGACCCGGGGAACCTGGAGTGGAACGAGATCATGCGAGATGAGCTGGACAACACCAACGAGCTGATCGCCATGCTCGAGGATGGCGGTCTGGAGCTGGCGGCCCGGGCGAAAGACCCGCGCTACGAAGACACGTTCCTGATCGGCCCGGACCTGGTGGGGCAGTTGAAGAAGAAGGCGAAGATCATGCGCGAGCACTGGCTCGATGTGCAGGACTACCTCGCTCCGCCGCACAAGTAGTATAAAGATTGGCCCGATCGCCAGTAGAGCTTCAGCTATTGACTTCTCTTACAAGGTAAATGGAAAATTTTTTTATCTCTGCTCCGAAAATAACCTTTCTGACTCTCGGGCTCTTAGCACCAAGAAGAACCGGCCTCACGGCCTGCTGCTAAAATATAATTTGTGCGTGACTCATTTTCATTGTTGCAGGGTGAGCTACTGGCTCGTGCTGTCTGACCGGTATTGTTCATCTTAATAGGGAATATTCCCGTATCAGTCGAGCAAGCAGGCATGATTTATCACGTATCCATTTTTACACTTGAGTATACAAATAGAAACCTTTGAAAAATGTTATCCTTTTACCAAAAGAATATTGTTTTCTTTTTTATAACACCATAAAAATCAATGTATTATTGTAGGGGCGGGTTTGAAACCCGCCCCTACAGGTAACATTTTATACTTTTACCTGGGATTTTTTCAAAGGTCTCAATAGATAGTGCATACACTATTGCTATACTGCTTGGATTCTCTCATAATCAGTGGTTCCTTTTCTAAATGCAGGTCACTCTAGGAGGGAAAAATGATACCTGAAAAAAAGGTAAACCGGCGTAAATTCCTGGGTTCTGCAGCCGCAACTTTTGCCTTTACCGTTGTCCCGAGACATGTGCTGGGCGGGCCTGAACATGTCGCCCCGAGCGATAAAATCAACCTGGGCTATATCGGTCTGGGAACTCAGGGATTAAGGGAAATAACTGGTTTGCTGCCTAATCCGGAAATACATGTTGTCGCTGTCTGTGATCCCAATACAGACAGCACGGATTATGTGGACTGGTCCAGGTACGGACTTCGAGACCAGATACGAAAATTTTTAGAGAACCCTGCGTGGGGAGAAGGCGCTGCCGGTATTCGTTGTGGCCGGGAAGTCGGACGGGAAATCGTGGAAGCGTACTATGCAAAAAACAAGCCTTCAAACAGTTATAAGGGATGCTCTTCCTATACTGATTTCCGAGAGATGCTGGAAAAGGAAAAAGACCTGGATGCAGTCAAAATAATGACCCCGGACCATCTCCATGCGACCATAGCAATTGCAGCCATGAAAAAAGGCAAGCATGTCGTTATGCATAAACCCGTATCTAATGTGTTATATGAAGCCAGATTAGCTATCGAAACCGCCCGTAAGATGCAAGTCGCCACACACTTGTCAGCCTGGAGCAGCAGGAATTCGATTAGCCTGGTACGGGATTGGATATCGGATGGCGCAATCGGTCCTCTCCGGGAAGTGCATAACTGGATAAATAAACCGATATGGCCTCAATGGCCGAGTTATCCGACTGAAACCCCGCCGATCCCGAAAGGCTTTGATTGGGATTTATGGCTCGGGCCTGCGCTCTATCGTCCCTATCATCCAAATTATACGCATGCCGTATTTCGCGGCTGGTATGACTTCGGAAGCGGCATTCTGGGTGATATGGGCAATTACAGTCTTTGGCCGGTATTTATGGCATTCGATCTGGAGGCCCCGGTCAGTGTCGAAGCGACCCCGAGTTTTACCTGCGAAATAAAGGATCACGTAAGCGGGATTCAGGAGAATAACGTTTCTTTCCCGAACGCCAGTACAATTCGTTTTAAATTTCCGGAGCGCGGGAAAATGCCCCCGCTGGACATATACTGGTATGACGGGGGGATGAGACCTCCGACACCTGAAGAATTGGAAATGGACAACAAAGAAATGCCCTCGAGCGGGATGATGTTTGTCGGCGAGCACGGAAAAATTCTCGGGGATTTTCTGGGGAATAGACCGCATATCATTCCCGAAAAAAAGATGCTCGAATATCAGGGGGCGAAAACAACTGCTGAAAGGAGAGCTGGCCGCGATATAGAGTGGATAGAGGCTTTCAAAGGCGGGAAGCCGTCGCCCGGGAATTTTGAAAATGTTAAAGCTTGTGCTGAGGCCATTTGCCTGGGCGGTGTTGCGCTGCGAGTCGGCAGAAAAATAGAATGGGACTCCCAAAATATGAAAATCACGAACGTACCTGAAGCCAATGAATTTCTATATCGGAAATACCGGAAAGGATGGGAGCTTTGAAAAGTACTATTAAAGACTGGAATATCTGTTCCACAAGTTTCGCCTAAATATTAAGATAACGGGCCGAATACGTTGCAGCTTGTTTCGTAAGGATGGTAGTAAAGTGGTCTATGGGAAAAAATCTATCTTGCTATTTATTTTCAATTATTAAATTTTTTGACCTTTTCCAGAAACATGCGACCCTTAGAAAGAGGAATTTAATTATGCTTATGCCCCGGAGTAGCAGAATCGCAGACCGGATATCAGCCGGCCTGTCTGCCGTGCTGGCTGCCGGTCTGATAGCCGGCTGCAGCGGCACTGGCGCCCGGACTGTCGCTGTCAACCCTGTCGAGACAGACGAGGTGCTGGTAAACCCGGGAAAGGGATTTACTACCTTTTACAGTTTCAACGGGGACCAGATCAATCAGGACCATCCCTTGTGCTCCATAGTCTATTACCGCTGGTACTGGGACACTGTGGAACCTGAGGAAGGCAGGATCGCTTTCGGCATGATCGACAGCATACTCGCCATTGCTCATGAGAAGGGGCAGAAGCTAGCTTTCCGGGTGATGTGCCAGAATGGCCATGAGACTGCGGACAAGACAGTCGATGACAGAATGGAAGTCCCCCGCTGGTACAGGGATTCAGGCGCGCCGGGCTTCTATTATCCCGATAAAGTGCGCTGGATGCCGGATTACGATTCCGAGGCGTTTTTCGAAAAGCACGGCCGGCTGATCCGCGCCCTGGGCGGGCGTTATGACGGGCACCCTGATCTGGACCACGTGGATATCGGCTCGATCGGCCATTGGGGGGAATGGCACACCGAAGGGTTGAACTACCAGCACATGCCCTATGTGGAAAACCAGAAGCGGATGATCGATATCTACCTGGAGAGTTTTCGGAAGACCCCTCTGGTGATGCAGGTTGACGCGCACGAGGCGCTTGTTTATGCAGTATCCAAAGGGACAGGCGTCCGTGCGGACTGCGCCGGGGACATGACCGAAGGGCGTTTTTTCGAAAAGGACGGCAGCCCGACCAACCACATGAAAATCCGCTATCCCCGCGCCTTTGAGCTCGAGGGTGTCGGCGAGTCCTGGAAAACCGCACCGATCGTTTTCGAAACCTGCGGGAATATGCAGTGGTGGTACAACGAAGGCTGGGATGTGGACTGGATCTTTAATCAGCTTCTCGAATGGCACGCCTCAGTGCTCAATAACAAATCGTTTTCAGTCCCCCCGGAATGGTGGCCCAAGGTCCTGGAATTCCAAAAAAAGATGGGCTACCGCTTCGTGCTGAGAAAGCTCGAATATCCCTCTGCGGTCAAGGCTGGCGGCAATCTCACCCTGACCATGGACTGGGAAAACAAAGGGGTCGCGCCGTGCTACCTTGCCCACCCGCTGGCTTTCCAGCTTCGAAACGCCGATAGCGGTGAGACAGTCGAGCTGAATACCGGCATAGATATTACCCACTGGCTGCCCGGCCTGCATCAGGAGGAGGTAAGCATCACTCTCCCTGATAACCTCGAACAGGGTGACTACGCCCTGCGGCTGGCCCTGCTTGATCCATACAGCAGGCTTCCCAGGATCAAATTCGCAATCGAGGGCCGGGACGAGGACGGCTGGTACAGCCTGGGAAAAATATCTGTCAGATAATAATAGTCCATCCAATATATCGGGGGGAGCACCCGGGAGGCGCTGATACCCGGGGCTTCCTCCTTTACCCGGAAAACAGACCGGTCTTTTCGGCAACCGAGCGGACATACCCGGCCGCCTGATCGAATTCTTCCGCAGTTTTCAGGTGCTCCAGCATGAGCGGCGTATCAGGCCACTTGCTCAGCTCTGTCAAATACGCGGCGTAATCCAACCCGCCCAGACCCGGACGCACCTCATCGAGATGGGTGGTGAGTTTCGGCTGCAGGAGGATATCCTTGGCGTGGCAGCTCTTGATATAAGGCCCGAGCTTCTCGAAACACTCGCGGATCAGCTCCGCGCTATTATAATATCTCTGCGGGCTGCACACGAGATTGACCGGGTCGAGATGAACTGCGAAAGCTTTGCGATCGATTGCTTTAAACAGACGCAGGTATGAATCCGGGGAGTCCGGGTAAGCCCAGGGCATGGTTTCGAGTGTAAAGCAGGTCCGGGCCGGTTTCACCTCATCAATGATCGAGCGCGTTGTCTCGACAATCAGGTCAAAGGTCTCCGGGGTCAGGTTGTCCGGATGCGGGCCATCCCAGATTTCACCCCGCGAGCCGCTGATATTCACGCAGCACCTGGCCCCGATCCGGTCGGCAAGGGCCAGATTCTCGCGGCATGTTTTCAGGGCCGCCTGGCGCGCTTTCTCATCCGGGCTGATCGGGTTGCTCCATGCCCCGACCTCGGCGATAATTATGTCCGCCTTTTCAGCGGCCCTGGCGTAAGCGTTCACCACCTCGTCCTTTTCCTCAGCTTCCACCGGGCAGTAAGCAGCCCGGTAGCCGAGTTTCTTGAGGGCTTTGACCCAGGATTCCGGATCTTCATATTTCTCGAAAACAGGGCCCCCCAACTTCAATGACCGGGCTTTTGTCTGCGCGGCCTGGGATCTGACCGCTGAGGAAGCTGCAAACAGGCCTGCGCCGATCATGGAAATTTTAGTAAAATCCCGGCGTGAAATCGATTTCCCATTTTTTTCCATTCTTAATCTCTCCTTAAATTTAACTGAAGGCAAGCGATTGGCGGCAATCCATATTTCTACTCTATTATCCGAACTTGAAACAACTTATTGGTTTATCTCCTTAAGCCTATTCTCCTTAAGCGAAAGCAAATTCCGTCTGACAACATATTGCTTTGGCTCTTTATTCCGGAATCACAGATGAGGCGGATGTAACACGGATTTCACGGTCCCATTCATTCCCTTTAAGGTTGTTGTGTTGGGCATCCGTGTAAAGCAGACCTTTGATCCGTGCAATCCGTGATTCTCAAACAACCGAAGAAAAAACAGGAGATTCTAATTTATTAACCGGCATTATTCACAAAATGAATCAAAACCTGTAGGGGCAGGCCTCTGTGCCTGCCCATTGTTTGGGATTTCCTTGATGTAAATCAGGCGGCCACAGGGGGCCGCCACTACAAAAACGGGAACGAAAAATTTTTTTATGAATAATGGCGGATTAAGAAATACAAGATATTATATATGCCCCGAAGGCCTTATCCGCTGTTCAATCCCTTCTGCGGTGGACCCGTCGCCAGCGGTAGGGTTCCATAAATGGCGGCTGGCCCGCTTTTTTTGCCGCCCGCTGGATCTCGCGGGCCAGGTCCGGGAAACCGTTGTCCCCGTAAAAGCTCACTGTCTCATAAGCCAGGGAGGCCCCTATCATTTTAACAGCGAAAAGCTCGCCGTCCACGAACACGTGGGCCAGCAGACGGCCGTAAGTGTCATTCCGGTAAGGCACGTATTCGACAAGGCGGGCCTCTGAAAAAATCTTTTCCGCCTCGCTCTTTGCCTCGCGTCCGTAAGGCTGGTCCTCGAAATAGCCGTGCTCCGGGCTGCTGATCTCAGGCGTATCCAGGCCCAGGACCCTGATCGTGAGGCTGCCTGCCTTAAAGGTATCCCCGTCATTGACTTGTATTTGACTGCGCTCGATCTTATTTGCCCGCCCGGCATAGTGAGGATATTTCCCGGCCACTGCTGAGGCCGCAGCCTGGCAGGCAATATACAGAGCCGGAACCAGAATGAAATGCCGCCATCCGAGTTTCAGTATGCGCTCCATTGTCTTCCATCTTTTCAATTATCAGCCGCGGGAATCAAACTTCGTGGATCGACATATCCCTGGCTGCTTCCACACTTGCCCCGGTGTTCTGCGCGCAAATCCTTGCCAGTTCAGCCGGGTTTAACGGGGGATAGACGTGTGTCAACAGAACCCTTCTCACTCCTGATTCCCGAATCACCCGGGTAACTCCCGAGGGACTCAAATGCCCTGGCACCTGGTGCGCATCATCGGCCGAGCATTCGCAGACCAGGAGATCGGCTCCCCGGGCCAGGCTTACCAGAGCCGGGCAGTATTCCGTGTCCCCTGAATATACCACGCTCCTCGTGTCGCTTGTTACACGGTAAGCCAGAGCCCCGGTATCCCCGTGCGCCACGAGCGCAGTCTGCACCACCCACCCGGAACCGCTCTCCACGGTTTCACCCGCAGCGAGCTCTCTTAAGTTGAGCCGGAAATTTTTTGGCACTACCGAGGGCCAGGCCGCGCCCAGAGCCTTGTAAAACTCATTCAAGCCGCATGGGCCGTAAATGTTCAAGTCCTCGATCCTTTCGGCGTTTGGAGTATAGTTCGAGGCGAAAAGGAACGAGACAAGGTCCAGGGTGTGGTCAGGGTGGTAGTGGGTGTAGAAGATATGCGAGATTTCGCGCCAGTCGAGCCAGGCACGCGCCGCACGGTAGAGAGTGCCCGAGCCGCTGTCAAAGAGCAAGGTTTCTTTCCCTGTAGTTACGGCCAGGCCCGGAGCACCGCGCTCCGGATGGGGCACCAGGGTACCGGCGCCCAGAATGGTTACGCGCAAGGTTGCCTCCTTTTTCCGAAGGGCTTCTCTTGAACGGGGTGCCACCTTCGGCCCTGGAATCATGGTCGGAAAGCCGGGAAACCGCTCAGGCCGGGAACTTATCGATTTAGAATGAAACTCCGGCGGGTTATCATTTCCCCATCAAATTAAGCACCGCAGCGCTCATCGCTTTCACTCCGCAGCGGATAGACGGCTCGAGCTGCGGGATATAAAGCGGAGAATGCAGGCCCGGCCTGGAGGAAATATCCGATCCCGGTTTCCCGGTACCAACCCGGAACAAAAGTATCGGCACTTTATGCGATGTCCGTCCCAGCTCGCTAAAATCCTCCCCGGCGGTGGTGGGCGTAATCTTTATGACATTCTCGTCTCCCAAAGCGGAGCGGAAGGCCCTGGCTGTTGAATCGGTGAGGGCTGGATCATTGTACAGCGCCGGGAAAAACTCATTCTTACGGTTCAGAATCTCCGGCAGACGGTCCTCGGGAACTCCGGCAGCCCGGCAAGTATTGACTGTGATGCGCTCGATAGCCTCGAGGATTTTTTTACGGACCTGATCCGTGAAAGAGCGGACTGTGAGCTGAAGGCGCACCTCGTCCGGGATAATATTATGCTTGGTCCCGCCGTGTATCGAGCCAACCGTCACCACAGCGGCATCCACAGGGTTGATTTCCCGGCTGACAATTGTCTGGAGGTTATTGATCACCTGGGCCGCCATGACTATAGGGTCACGGCCCTCATGTGGCCTGGCGCCGTGGGCTCCCACTCCGCGGATCGTTATATCCAGCATGTCGATACTGGCCATGGCCCAACCAGGGCAATAACCCACCTGGCCGGCATCCAGCGTGGGGTCCACGTGCTCGGCCAGAGCGTAGTCAGGCACCGGCCAGCGCTCATACAGGCCATCCGCCAACAGGGCGCGGGCGCCGTAGCCTCTCTCCTCGGCTGTCTGGCCGACCAATATCAGGGTGCCTTTCCACTGGCTCTTCATCCGCGCCAGCAAGCGGGCGGTTCCCACCAGGATAGTCTGGTGCATATCGTGGCCGCAGGCGTGCATTACGCAGGTCTCCTCTCCGGTAACATCTTTCATGCGGACCTTGCTGGCAAAAGGAGCTCCGGTTTTCTCCTCGATCGGCAGGGCGTCCATGTCAGTCCTGACCAACACTGTCGGGCCGGGGCCGTTTTTCATTACTGCCACCACACCATAGCAGGTAAGACCCGGTTCCGGATATTTCCCCACCGGATGGGTCACCTCGAATCCGAGGCTGCGCAATTCCCTGGCCAGGCGGGCCGAGGTCTCTTTCTCGAAAAAGGTCAGCTCAGGAGCGGCATGAATCTCCTGATAGAGCGCTAAAAGCGAGGGCAGCTCCTTTTCCACATCCTGGGACAGAACCTGGGCTGAACCCGGGCTAGAGAGACTCATCACCAGGGGAAAAACAATCAAACAGCAGGGGAAAAGAGAATTTTCGAACATGGCGGTTTCTCCGTAAAACGAGGTTATCATTTGCCCATCAAATTAAGCACAGCCGCGGTCATGGCCTTGACCCCCGTGCGGATAGCAGGCTCATACAACGGAAGATAATATGGCGAATGCAAGCCCGGCCTGGTCGATAAGTCCGACCCCGGCTGGGCTGTTCCGACTCGAAACATAAATACCGGCACTTTTTGCGGAGTCAGGCCGTACTCTGAGAAATCCTCACCCCCGGTGGTAGGCCTGATCCTGACCACATTTTGCTCGCCGAGAACAGGCACGAGGGCTTGAGCCGTGGACTCGGTGAGCACCGGGTCGTTGTACAGGGCCGGAGTATGCTCGACACCACCGCTGATCACAGGGAGACGGTCTTCCGGGACCCCGGCTGAGCGGGCCGTATAGACTGTAATCCGCTCGATAGCCTTGAGGATCCTCTGGCGCACCTCATCCGTGAAAGAGCGGACTGTGAGCTGAAGGCGCACCTCGTCCGGGATGATATTATGCTTGGTTCCGCCGTGGATAGAACCCACGGTGACCACCCCGGCATCCACGGGGTCTATCTCCCGGCTGACTATTGTCTGGAGGGCGTTGATAACCTGGGCGGCGATCACCACAGGGTCCCGGCCCTGGTGCGGCCTTGCTCCGTGGGCGCCGACACCGCGGATCGTTATATCCAGCATGTCCACATTGGCCATGGCCCAGCCCGGACAGTAACCCACCTGGCCGGCATCGAGTGTGGGGTCCACGTGCTCCGCCAGGGCATAGTCAGGCAGCGGCCAGCGCTCGTACAGTCCGCCGGCCAGCATTGCGCGGGCGCCGCCGCCCCTCTCCTCTGCAGGCTGGCCGATCAGGATCAGCGTGCCGCTCCATTGGCTCTTCATCCGCGCCAATAAGCGGGCGGTTCCCACCAGGATGGTCTGATGCACATCGTGGCCGCAGGCGTGCATCACAGAGACCTCCTGTCTGTCAATATCACGCATGCGAACCTTGCTGGCGTAATCAGCTCCGGTCTTCTCCTCGATCGGCAGGGCGTCCATGTCAGTCCTGACCAACACTGTCGGACCGGGGCCGTTTTTTATAACGGCCACCACCCCATAGCAGGTTTGGTCAACGGCTTCATAATTCCCGACGGTACAGGTCACCTCGTATCCAGCCGCCCGCAGCTCTCCTGCAAGGCGCGCCGAGGTGTTCTTCTCGAAATAGGACAGCTCCGGAGCGGCGTGAATCTCTTTATACAAGGCAACCAGGGAGGGCAGTTCGCTTTCGACCGGTTTGTCGAGCTCCCCGGCTAAGGCCAGGCCTCCGAGGCGCAGTAAAAAAAAGATCATTACCAAGCTGCGGGCATTGCGTACGAACATGGCAACCTCATGGATTGAATAAATTTTAAATTAAGGTCTACTGAACGGGGATTATTCACAAGTTTGCCGGATGATTTCCTTAAGATATTGTGGGGTTTAACGTTAACTGAATCTCTTTTAAAATCCCCCCGGCCCCCCTTTGGTAAAGGGGGGAAGCCGCCCTCCCCCTTGGAAAAAGGGGGATCGAGGGGGATTTAGAAGAAAATAATCCCCAAGCTGAATTTTATGAATAATCCGGGCTGAAAAAGTTGCATGAAGATTTTTAACAGCCTAATTTTTTAAAGTTGCAACTTTTAAATACTTCATTGTAGAATTAACATTTTAAACAAAACTCATTGTGCACTGAGCAACTTTAAAAGTTCGAGCAGGTCAAAAATATCCACATTATTATCTTTGTTTACATCCCCCTGGCTGGTATGCTTAACTAATCCTCCTAATTGTTTAAGTAGTTCCAGCAAATCAAAAATATCAACTTTCCAGTCATCGTTGATATCCCCAGTTTTTTGTAAAGACACTTGTAAAATGTACGTTTTGAAAGGAGCATCAGACGGCATACGTTTAATCTCACCCGATGCACTGACAACCTCATAGTAGTAATTTAAAACTGTTCCCAGTGGCTGAGCCGGCATTTTTACATTATATCTATCTTGATCAACAGAACATGAAACCGTATCCCTGAAAGTAACTCCACCATCTTCACTTATAATCATTTTGACAACAGGCTCAATCAGCACATCGTTCAGTTTAACCCACATATCATAATAGCCTGTTGTATCTTTGAAAGTAACATTCCCAACTGATGAATTGAACACTGGAACAGGAACACCGCTACCATCCACAACAATGTATATTGTACTGTCGCTATTCAAGATTGTTAGTGTGTCATGGTAACTCTGTTCAGAAATAGGGGTAAATATCACAGTTACTTGTTGATTGGCATCGGCTGATATCTTTGCCGAGTTTGGATTAACTTTGAATATTGCGCTTTGTCTAACCTCTATGCTATTAATCCTGAGTGTATCGGTACCAGTATTGCGGATAGAAAATACCCGGTTTGATGTTGAATCAATGTATACGGAGCCGAAGTTGAGAAACGTGCAATCAACGGAAATAATAGGGGTTGCCGGTATAATTTCAACTTTTATAATATTCGACCACGGGCTTTTTAGGCTATTGCCTGATATATCAATTGCCATTACACGGTAATAATATACTGTGGACGTGGATACAGTATGAGAAAAAGTTTTATTATTATCTGTACTCACTATGTTGTTTGTTTCAGAAAAAGTAGTATCTATAGCCTCTTGTATAGAATAGTTGCTTGCTCCGGACACATCATTCCATAGGATTGTATATTCATTGCCAGATAAAACATTTAACACAGAAGATTTCACAATAGGCGGATTTAAAACACTCATAACCATCATATCAACAATATTTGACCATGCACTGCTATCGCTGGAAGTACTATTAGTTCTAACTCGGTAAAAGTAGGTAATCGTAGTAGATGTATCATATTGGAAGATTTTTGATGTGGATTCTGTGTTAAATTGTTCAACATCTTTAAAATTGATATTAGTAGATTCCTCAATAGTATAATTCGCAGCAATAGGATTGGAAGTCCATTGGAGGGTGTAAGTTGTGCCCGATTTAACATATTGTCCCGGATCTGTTAAAATAGGTGGCTGAATTAAAGCAATAATGTCCTGAACAATAATATCAGAATCGCTAATATTTACTTCAAGACTTGTTGGGTTGAATATATATCCACTCTTTTGAAATGTTATTGTGTATATACCTCCATTAAGATTTGTTAAGGAATAAACACCTTCTAAATCCGAAGCAAGCATAGTATCTATATATTCCCCTGTAATGAACACAGAAACAAAGGAGATACCAATTTCTCTCAATTTTACCACTCCCGTCAAGCTATATGATTCCACTATTCCAAATACAGAAATGTTCAAAGTTCCCTCATCGCTGTCATTACTGGTAATTGTAATAATAGCGCTTTGATTTACGAATGCAGTGGGACTAAAAGTAATCGTAACTACATGACTGTCGCTTGGTGCAATTGTAGCCGAATTAGGGTTAACCGTAAAAAGATTGTTATTGCTTGAAATGCTCGAGACCACGAGGTTTGAGGTTCCATCATTCGTGATTGTAAATTCGCCCGTCATGCTTGAGCCAACCCTGACATTCTTGATTGAAATAGAAGTAATTGACAGGGTGATTTCTGGAGCAGCAGTGGCATTACCGCTTACATTGACCGTTAGAGTGGCCTCGTTGCTATCGTTGTTGGATATTGTAATCGTAGCACTATAGATTCCGGCAGTAGTAGGGTTGAATGTAACCATTACTGTTTGACTCTGCCCAGCGGCAATGGTGACGGAAGTAGGACTCACAGTGAATACACCATTGTCACTTGATATATTACTGACAACAAGGTCCGCTGAGCCATCGTTGATTATCGTAAAGGTTCTTGTAATGGTACTGCTTACAGATAAATCGCCAAAAGAAATTGAAGTAGCTGATAATGTAATCTCCGGGGAAATTACAAAACCCTCAGTCTGGATCCGAGCGGTCATAGTAGGTCCAGAATCGCTTATGTTGCTTATTCCAACTCCGGTTGACAGACCTTCATAGTCTCTGCTGTTTGGTGTTGAAACGTCATTAAAGTTTCTATTGTTTGCGGTTCCTGGATATGGATCACCAGCATCTCCATAACTAGTACGGTTATCGAGTTGATCCAATCCATCTGCTTCTTCAACATCTATTAACTTGTGTGTTTCGTTTTGCATACTTGTTTGGGTTTCGTCAACATGATATATCAATAATCCTGAGCCGGGCAAATAACTGTCAAATCCATCTTTCTGTCTATTTTCGACAAGAAAGTACTGGCTAGATTGATAACTATCTAACAATATCTTGAATACCTGGGGATAATTTTCCACCTGTGATACAGAAATTATACCCCCATTTACTTCTAGGGGAGTTATCCATCCCAATTTGATTTTACACCAAGCCGAAAGATGGACAGGTCTTTTCCCTTCATTTTTCCATATTCCAGATGACATCGTACACCAATCGCCGACACCATATGAGGAATAATCATAATCATACAAGTCTGGAAGCCCCAGATTGTGGCAAAATTCATGTACGAATATACCGATATGACTAATTTGATTTATCTCCCCAACTTTACCGTATAGTTCAGAACAAATATTTCCTGATCGTATGATTATATTGCCTCCATTAGCAGAGTTGTCATCAGTTTTGAAAAAACTTCCTGCAGCACAAGTCCATAAATCCGTAGTAGAATCTTCAGAAAATTCACCCCCAGCTCCAGCAAAAACTACTGTCACACCATCCACATATCCGTCATCATCTCCTGAGTTCGGCAAGCCGTCAGGTCCATCATTATCAAATTTTCCAAAATCTACAACTGGATCAGCTTTTACACATACTTCATGAAAAAAACCCCTACTGTTTTGGGGATAAGTACCTCTACGACCGTAACTACCACAGGCATAATATGTATTGGGATTATCCACTGTAAACCAGCCATAAACAGTGCCAGTTACATGAAATTGATTGTAGGAAACTTCATCAAAGTAATCAGTTATTGATCCGGTAGGGTTGTCTCCAAAAAGGTTATTCTGAAAATCCTGTACAGAAAAACTGTTGGACTCGTTTGGAAAATTTGCTAATAAAACGGGCATATAATAATTATCAGTCCATAAGGCCTGGAGTGAGGCCTCTCCGCGCGAAATTTTCTTACGGAATTCTAGCCGCCTTTTAAACTTTTCAATCCAGCCAGGGTCCCCATATTTAAATTGCGTAGAATCTTGTAACAGCTTTTGTAAAAACCCTTCAGGAAATTTTCCATCCTTAGGAGGTATAATGGCTAATAATTGTGCTGGTAAGAGAAATACGAGAAGAGTTAAAAAGAAAAATTGGGAAAGAACAATGTTTTTGGAGAGATAAATTCTCATTTTCTAACTCCTTAGAATAAACATTGGTGAGTATGCCTTAAATTAACAGTCAATAACTATAAAACCCTTTTCTGAATTATTTAAATGCTTCTCTATGGAAAAAGCTGCTTTTAAACCTTGGGAATCGAACATTATGGTTTAAACAAGCCGGACTTGGAGATGAGCATCTTGATTTGGAGCTATAAAACCATTAAACTTATTATTCCGGTTGCTTGCATTTTAGCTGACTTTCGCATTTTCTCCCAGATAAATTTATCACTTAAAACGGGATAAGCATATCATGACCCAGAGTTACGATAAGCCGCAGGTCGTGCTTGTAGGCGGCGGAATGATCACCGAGATTCAACTTTTACCTTCCCTTTATCATATTCAGCGTCTCGGCCTGATCGGGGAGATCTCAATCTGCGCCCTCAACGGGGCGCCGCTGAAAAAAATCGCCGGAAACCAGTCTCTCAGGAAAGCTTTTCCCGGCCGGAGATTTATCCCTTACCCGGACTTTAACAAAGTCGATCCGGAAAAACCTTTCCCTGACCTGTACCGCGAGGTACTCCGGGAAGCCCCTGCCTGCAGCATAGCTATAATCGCCGTGCCGGACCAACTGCATTACCTGATGGTCAAGGAGGCGCTCAACTGCGATAAGCACATTCTGGTGGTCAAGCCCTTAGTGCTGAAATACAAGGAAGCTGTCGAGCTCGAAAAGCTCGCCCATGACAAAGGCTTGTTTGTGGGGATCGAGTACCACAAGCGCTTCGATGACCGGAGCCTGGTCACCCGCGGGCGTTTTCGCAATGGAGACCTGGGTGAATTCAGGCTGGGTTACGCAAGCCTGATCGAGCCCTGGTACTACCGCAACTCTAATTTTCAGAACTGGTGCACCATAGAGAATTCCGACATGTTCACCTATATCGGCTGCCATTATGTGGACCTGGTGGCCTTTATCACCGGCCTGTTGCCGGTCGAGGTATCGGTTCACGGGGTGGTGGAGAGCTACCCCAATGGAAATAAGGGCTATCTCTGGACAGATGGCCGGGTGATCTGGGACAATGGGGGCTGCCTGGCGGTGTTGAACGGCATGGGTTATCCCAATGTTGCCCCGGGGGGCAACAGCCAGGGAATGACCCTTTTCTGCAGGGGAGAGAATGACGGGGCCCTGGTGATACACGACGACCAGTACCGGGGAGTCAAGCACAGCTACACGAACAAGGGTCCGGATGAGGGTGACACATACTATAACGAGGTAAGCCCGGACTATTTCAAGCTTGTCGATCTTGGCGGAGAGACCCTGACTCCTGTAGGCTACGGCTACCGTTCAATCGAGGGGATCGTGCGCAGTGTCCACAGGGTGGAAAAAGCCGCCGCCGGAGCTGCGGGCGCTGAGGCACTGAAAAAGCGGCAGGCTGAGATCAAGGCCATAGACCGTGAGGGCATAATCGCCACCCCGGCCAACAGCTCCTACAACGAGCTGGTGATCGAGGCAGGCAGGATGTCGATCACCAATCACGCCCGCCCTGTGGTGATCGAGTACGGCGACCACCCGCACGTGCGGTTCAGGGAGTAGGATGGGGCATTATAAGCAGTTATAACTATAAAGGGATCTGCCGCCGTTGCTGCGGTGATCCCTTTTAAATTCTGAAACAACCGGCGTGATCTGTATAATACGCTTTTTACGACAGACATATGGGATTCAACGGGCATTATTCTGATGAAATCCCCCCTGCTCCCATTAGGGGGGAAATAATCCTCCCCCTTTGGCAAAGGGAGACCCCAGGGGGATTTGATAATCTGCTCCCGATTTTTAAATGGCTTTATTTCTATAATGAACTACCCCTCGGCAAGCCGCGAGGTATCATAAGGTTGGTAATGATTATTTTCACCTCCCGCCCCCCGGGCGACCGCCGGTCGCCCCTACGGTTGGCTTAAGGAGCCGTTTACCCCGCAGCAAGCTGCGGGGAATTCTTTTCGATTAAAAAGCGTATTAAAACGACTCGACTGTGATCGCAGTCTTGAGAGTCATCGGGATAGTCATACCCTCGGGACTTTGCGGACTGCCTTCTACTGTCAGCTCCCCTGACAACTGCTGGTCCATTTTAGCGCTTTTCACCCAGCCCGTAGCTTCATCCAATTCCAGGGTCCCTTTGGACCCACCTGTGAATTCCTGCCTGAGTTTCATGGGTCCTATCTCCATCGGCGCCGCTCCGGGATTGGGTTTAATCAGAGAATTCATCTCAATCACTGCCCGGCCCCCCTGGCGATCTTTCAATGTCCAGGTGTTATCTATTATCATGGGATACCCGTGGGAAATAATCGATTTCCGCGTCCAGGAATCCCCGATGCCCACCGGCTGATCCGGGTAGATAGAAAACATGCTATCCATCATTTCTTTTATGGTTTGATCCCCGAACTGGTTTTTAAAATTACTCTCCACAGCCTGTCTCTGAGGCCCATCCGGTATTTCAAGTTTTTCCAGCAAGCGGGCCATGATGGCCTGCATTCCTGTGACATCACTGACACGGCCCGCCGGGGTTATTTTCATTCGGAAATCCTGCCCGGCAAGAGCGGCAAAAACTTTCAACATGGGATTATCGACAACAGTCGGGTTGGCGGAGTCATATTCCAGCTTACCGTTGGGCCCATCCATTTTTATGGCGCAGGAATGATAGGTGGTCTTGACCGAAGCGGTTCCATCGGCAGCCAGGTCTTCCACCTCGAACGTGTAGCCCATGCTGATTGTCTGGACCATGTCCTGCTTTTGCCCCTGGATTGCCCTGGAAATCTCCTGTTCCCTGACCTCCCGTATGTTATAAGATTTCCCCTTTTGCAGATTGAGCTTAAACTGGATTTTTTCCCCGGCTCCCAGGCCTGAGGCGGTTAAAACTAAAGTTAGTGCAGCCAGAGAAATTCCGAGCAGAACTTTTTTCATTTGGGGTTCTCCCTGTGGTTTAAGATAGCCTTTCCCTTAACCTGACCCAAAACTTCCGGTTCAGGCCAAAGCAAAATAATATGCTTCCTCCCTGTTTTAAACAAGCTTAACGAGGGTTATCTCGAATAAAACGGCTGCTCCCGATTCTATCAGGAGCTATCCGGCATCCGTCAATCACTCTCCGGTCTGGCGCAGGTTTACTCCCTTTGGGTGCCTTTCCTTGTACTGGAACAGATCCTCGACTCCCAGGCCGAACGTTCTGGCCAGCTTGAAAGCAAGGGGCAAAGAGGGCAGGTACTTTCCGGCCTCGATGGCTATGATAGTCTGGCGGGTTACGCCTACTTTATCGGCCAGCTCAGCCTGTGTCATCTCTCCATGCTCGAAACGCAGAGCGCGCACGCGATTCTTGACCTCATTCTCAGGCATCATCTCTGCTCCTTAGCATAAAGGAGCAGGACCGAAACCGGCCGGACCAAAAGCCCGACAGCGAACCCGCAGAAACCGATAAAAAATAACATGTTAAGAGAAATCCATTCCGGGCCTTTGAGGAGATAAAGAACCGCCAGGCCCAGGCAGCCGAGGGAAAATGTGATCACCAGCCCCAGAAGCCCCAGTTTCTCAGCCCTGCGGCAGATTCCCGCATCCCGCTCACCCATCTGGAGACTTTTATACTGGTTTTGCATACCCCAAAAAATGCCCCCGGAAGCCAGACATACCATTATACCGAAAATATTTTCTACCACATTACGGCCTGCAACAGGAAAAAATAACAGGAAAGGAATGAGTACACATAAAAGTATTGCCAAAGTCATCCAGGAAGCCTGCTGCAGGCCGGCCATGTTACGGAACCGATCCAGCAGACCGCTTTCTGCATTTGCGGACTCCCTGCCGTACTGGATAAGAACGGCAACTGAAAAGGTGAGTATACAGAAGAATAACGCTCCCCACAGGATTGTCGGCAAAGCCTGGATGGCAATCGAAGTTTCGCCTTTAGTGGAATATATAAACCACGGAATCATACAAACAGCCCACAGGTAAAGCCACAATACAAAAAGAACAGCCAGGAGAGACCTTGAAAAGATAGCTCTTTCCCGCTCATCGAACACGAGTTTTCGGGGCCTTTTGATACCGTAATAAATTGGTACGAATCCCCAGAGACCTATTATACCTATCATACCGGCCATCCCCTGAGTAGTCTTCTGTATTCCGAAATATGGGATCAGGCAAAGATATGCGATGATAATCAATGCAATGACTACCAGGTTGGCCCAGGCGAATTTCTGCATACTTGTCATGAAGAACCTCCTGTTCAATTCATTGATTTTTCGCGGGCTGTTCAATCATCTGTCAATATCTGCTCCTTGTCATAAAGAACTAATATGGAAATCGAGTATGCAACCAGAAACACCAGGTTTCCGATGACAGAGAAGTTTATAATCACTTGTCGCGGTATGAGGTCATTTCCAGTGAAACATCCAAGGTATAGAGAACCGGAAATGAAATAGATGATGAATACATAGAAAGTGGCTACTTTGGCTTTTCGGTCAAGGTTTATGTCGCGCTCATCATGGATTGTCCTGCCCCTCTCGGTAGCTAACATTACGAACCCGAATGCCAGGAGTATAAGCAGAATAAAAGCTACCTTGGCTCTCTCGATACCGACAAACGGGATCAGCGCGAGAAAGACTGCTACTGTCAAAGCAATTACCGCCAGGTTGAACCAGGCGATTTTCTGATAAGGTGACATGCGGTTTCTCCTTTATTTGCACTTCTAATACTGATTAAAATGGCGACCAATGTAAGCTTGCCTATACATATAGTATAGTTTTATTTACATTTTGTAAAGCTTTATATACTTCAAATTATATTTTCTTCATTTTAAGCCGGATTCTTCACAGGCGTGTATCATGGACTTTTATTGTTCCGAGGAAATCCCTTCCTCTTGAGCAAGGGGCGGC
>Ga0307379_10004649_pt1 | contig 19500 bp, 15 predicted proteins | sample UN2MG_FD_202237 | JGI IMG/M metagenome (GOLD analysis project Ga0307379, IMG submission 202237) | Soil microbial communities from Risofladan, Vaasa, Finland - UN-2 | ecosystem: Environmental > Terrestrial > Soil > Coastal area > Acid sulfate soil | place: Finland: Risofladan, Vaasa | collected... | reverse complement strand
CGGGCCGTTATGGTTAATTCCAACAATCTCTGCACGTTAGATAGTTTCTTGAAGAACTAACCATAACAGAAAAAGTAAAGTCTCTTAACTGAGACAAACTATAATCAAGAAAAAACTCGATGACATTGCAAGAAGCTTTAGTTACTTACAGTAGGGTAAATCTTACCGAAACAAATGATTGGTATCAATGGTCTATTAACCCAAAGCTCTTACCAACTGGCGTTATCCTTCCTGAAGGTAGTTACTATTTACAAAATGTAGCCCTGAAACAACAGCTTAGTGCTCTTTACTCATCTGCAAACACACAAGTAAAAATAGAAATTACCAAATACTACATCTCTAAATGGGGTGGAATTAAAAGAAATTCAGAAGAGAAGATACGGAGTTACGCTCTTGACGCACCAGCATTGCTTATTACTAAAGGCACACAAGGAATCCCTTCTTGGTCTAAAGCTTTATGTATTCGGTGCCCTAAAGATTATGCTATTTACGATGCTCGCGTTGCTCTATCACTAAATTGTTTACAAATAGTAGAAGAAGTTTATCACCCGATTTTATTTCCACTCCTTACAGGTCAAAATAAACGAATTAATGAAGGAAGCAGAATAGTCCGTCAATATGCAACTCAACATGGCTGGCAACTTGTCCAAGAACAAAGTTTTTATCAAAAATACAATAAAATCCTTTCTGCTGCTGCCAACCTACTTGTCGTAAATATCTATACTTTGGAAATGTTATTATTTGCTAAGACACCTGAGTTGCTACATAGGGCATTATCTGAGCGGTAGTTCAAATATGTGAATGTAAATTAAACAAGTCTTGAAAGAATTAAACATAACAGAAAAAACAATTTCGTCTTCAGCAGACAATTACAGCCAATTCTCTGCCCCATAATCGTGATTCAGTATCTTGACAATTACTTCTTGATACCAAGACTTTAAAAAAGAACTAACCATAACACGGACAATAAAATTAATAGGTTTGTCACGGTTTTTGCAAACCGTTCCTACTTTCTAGACACTCAAGTAAAACCAGACAAATCAGGACCGCGCACCTGCTTTCTATAAAACTTTCTGTACCTTGACTTGTTACCTACTCACCATAAACATTGTACCGCGACACGCGTAATGCTCAGTAAAATTTGTACCTGGACGGCAAAAACACGTGCCATGCTTCGCTCATTACGGTTGTGTGCCGGGACTCTACCCCGAAGAAGATCTTCTGGTCACAGCCTTCACTCGCTCAGCAACACCTACTAAATTTTATTGCCGGGCCGTTATGCTTAAGCTCAAGCATCGTGATAATATAAAGTAGCTTTAATAAACAGCCTAAGCATAACGGTACAGGTCATATAATCATGTACCAAAATACATCGAACAACCTTTAAATATGGAAGATTACAATTTCTATGATCATATGCACAATTATGCAGTTTGGACTGCTGCACGAGCTGTCCAAAGAAAATTTACTAAAACAAAAAATATCAAATCAGCGATTGAAGCAACTGATTTAAAAGAATTTTCTCAAAATCCAAAATCCATGACTATTGAACAGTTTGATAACTTTCATAGGATTACTTCTCATAAAATAATTGAACATCTTGACAAATTAGGGATTGAAGCATCCTATGGCCAAGCAGCAAAAATCATAGCTATCTATTTAAAAACATCTTTGATAATTCGGGATTCTGGTCAAAGTCAAATTTCAAAAATTGCTCACCCTCCTATTGACAATATTCTTCTTACAAATTTGAATAAAAACTTCCCTTCGCTTGGATTAAAAGGAATAAGATGGACTCAGCTTAGTGAAGAAAAATACTTTTCCTTAATAGGTAAGTTAAGGTCACTAAACCTAGATTCTTTCTGGAAACTTGAAAAATATTGGCAACCAAATAGAGCATCTACTCCATAACAAAAAAATAACAGCCTAAGCATAACACGGACAATAAAATTAATAGGTTTGTCACATTTTTTGCATTTATTTTCTGCTACTTAGAAGCTGTTTTGAAATTTCGTAAGTATCAGATAATGTGAATAATACCCTGATGAATGTTGATAACTAATTGATATACAATATATTATAATAAGAATACTTCTTTACATTACTGTAATTAACCAAAAAACAGACAATGAAGAAGTATTCTACAGATCTTAACGATTTGCAATGGCAAATTATAGTAAAAATTCAGAATGACAAACGAATAAGAAAACATTCTTTAAGAAGTATTTGGGATGCAATATTTTATGTTACAAAAAGTGGTTGTCAGTGGAGGTTGCTACCTGCCAATTTCCCTCCATGGCAAACGGTTTATTATTATTTTAGAAAATGGAAACGGGAAGGTTTAATAGAAGAAATACATGATACATTAGTTACTCAGATCAGGATAAAATCAGGTAAAACAGAAACCCCAAGTGTTGGGATAGTTGACAGTCAATCCGTAAAAACAACATCTGTAGCAGGAGAATGCCGCGGATACGATGCAGGAAAGAGAACAAAAGGAAGAAAAAGACATATAATAGTTGATACTCTGGGTTTGTTGTTGGCTGTGGCGGTACATTCGGCAGACATTCAAGATAGGGATGGGGCAAAATTGGTTATGGAAAATTTACGACATAAATATTTCAGCATTTTGAAAATATTTGCTGATGGTGGATATGCTGGACAACTAATTGATTATGTGAAGATAACGTTCAACTGGATTTTAGAAATTGTAAAACGCAGCGAAACTGGAGAATTTAAAGTGTTACCAAAACGATGGATTGTTGAAAGAACAATAGCTTGGTTTAATAATTATAGACGTAATTCCAAAGACTATGAGTATTTAACAGAAACAAGTGAGGCAATTATACAATTGGCTATGATCCGTATCATGCTTAATAGGAAAAATTTATGATTTCAAAACAGCTTCTAAGAGATAATTGAATATTTCACCCAGATTAAAAGGAGAAGATATTATATTAAGGAATAATAAAATCACATAAACTTTTTGATAATAACTATTATGATATTTGCACGAATAGTCCATAAAATTGATCTGATAAGAATTTATTTAAACAGAAGGTATTATACTATTGCTACTCTGATAAAATATAGTATGTATCCAGATGTCAGTTTTGGAAAGAAAATCTCTTTTATTGGGATTCCTAAATTTAGGAATAAACCTGGCGGTAAAATTTTAGTTGGTGATAGATGTTCCTTTTTATCAAAACCTAAATCGAATATGATTGGAATAAACAGACCTTGTATTATTACCACACAAACATCAGAGGCAATGGTAATTGTTGGAAACCATTGTGGTTTAAGCGGAACAGTGATTGGAGCATTCATTAGAATTGAACTACAAGATAATGTACGCTGTGGTGCTAATACCCTTATAACTGATTCGGATTGGCATATAGATGATCCCAGAAGTAGCCATCCAAAGCCAATTTTAATAGAGGAGAATGTATGGCTTGGGGAAGGTGTAAAAGTGCTAAAAGGTGTTACTATTGGTAAAAACACAGTTATTGGAGCAGGAAGTGTTGTAACCAAAAATATTCCGGCCGATGTTGTGGCAGCAGGGAATCCCTGCAGAGTGTTAAAATCATTATGAAGAAATCAATAAATGTAATCTTTATCGGTGCATTTTTATATCCAAATGGGTATGCCGCAACGAAACGGAAGCAGCAGTTTTTGGATTATATTATTGCCCAGGGTGATTTTGCCAGAGTTCTGATTACTATGAAGTTGTCACAGGGTCATGAATTTAATGATCTTAAAGGAATTCATAACTCTGTTCCATATGAGGTGCTGGGTGCTAATGTAAAACCTGATATTTTATTTCCAATTACTATTTTGACTTTTTATGGGAAATCAATTAGCAGACTTATTAAATATAAAAAGAGGGATGCTAAAAATATTATTGTCGCTTTTGGGATTAATTTTGATACTATTCTTCCATTATTTTTTGCAAAATTAATTGGTTATAAGATTGTATTTGATATTGTGGAAGATTTTTCAACTGTAACGGGTGAAGGCAAAGGGAAAAGATTAAAATATTGGATATTAAGAACTTTCCCAAAATACTTTATAAAATATATAGCTTCGGGAATTTCCGTTATTTCTTCTTATTTACAAAAAAAATATTCAGACAGAATTGTAAATATACCTATATGTATTATTCCGGTTTCTGCTGCAAATCTTTTTCTTGAATTGAATAAGAAACAGAATAATGATTTCAGCCTGGTTTATTCAGGAACATATGGTCAGAAAGAGGGCCTTCCAATTTTGGCAGAGGGGTTTAAGAAATTTTCAGCTTTTATAAGCAACACAAAATTAATACTAACAGGAAATTGTCCGGATAATGTTAAAAATATGTTTCTCGGGAAGTTGGGGAATTTTGAAAATGTATTATTTACCGGAAGGTTAAATGATGATGATTATTACAGGACCTTAAACAATGCTGATGTGTTGTTGATGACAAGAAATAACTCTGTTTATGCAAACGCAGGATTCCCATATAAATTGGGTGAATACCTTGCAACAGGAAATCCTGTAATTGCCACAAGAGTTAGTGATGTTGAAATATATCTTAAGGATAAGGTTTCTGTTTTTATTATTAATCCTGATGACGTGAATGACTTATACAGTGCATTGGTTAATATTTATCAAAACAGAAAATTTGCCAGAGAAGTTGGTTTGCGGGGGAAGGATGTATGTAAACAATACTTTAATCCGGAAATAAACAGTAAATCTTTTTACACATTACTTCAAAAAAGCTAAATATTATTAAATCAGACTTTAAGATTTTAGCAAAAAAGAACAGTATTTCCGTTTTTTTTATCCGGGTAACCTGGCTCACTTTCTGTATCGAATAGGGCAAGCAGTATATTATATATAGTATGAGGATGCCAGAAGAGTTTTTCTACTCATTATTTTCATTGTTTCACCACAATGTATATTATAAAGATGATCTGTTTGATTTTGATGCAAACAGTTTATTTGAACAATTAAGTTTTAAAAGAAAAATTAGTATAACGGAAATTGCAAACTCAGTCAGCCAGACTGTTGAATCGAATCTTCATGATTATATAGATTCAGACATTTCGCTTACTCTTACGGGAGGTATGGACAGCAGGATTATTCTGGCTTGTTTATTGAAAGCCGGGATAAAGCCTAATTGTCTGACTTATGGCAATCCTCTGTCAAAAGATGTTATTTTCGCTGAAAAGCTTGCGAAAAGTTTTGGTTTAAAATTTCATAATGCCGGTAAAGAAGCGCCAACCAAAGAGTGGTATTACAAATGGGTGGTTGAAACCATTAAACGCGACCGGGGTAATTCGCATCTTTTCCGTGCACATCGGACTGCTGCCATAGCTGAACATGCTGATATATATGCCCCTAAAGTACTATTTACAGGCCACATGGGAGGTGAAGGCCTTAGGGGTTTAAGTTATAACAATTATTTTGCTTCCTCCTTTTTTGAGATGGTAAACGAACGGAAAGCCTCGCCTGAAGAATCTATCAGGAATGTGCTCGACAATTACTTTCTAAAATATAGTCAGATAGAACTAAATAACCTGTTAGATACTGTTAACGAGTTATCCTGGATAAAGAATGATCGTGATTCCAATAAATTCTTTTTCCTTTACGATCTGGTTGGAAAAATACATCATGCACAAGATATCCGCTTATATGTAACATTTGTTCCCAGTGTTGTTCCTGTTTTCCTGCAAAAGGAATATTTACAGAAACTCTTTAGCTCTGAATATCATTTTCTTGCAAAGCCTAAAGGTATTTTGGGTCGGTTAGCAAATCCATACGTTCATAGTAAACTTATTCAGCTTATTTATCCAAAGTTATTAGATTATCCATTATCCGGTGGTTATACTCCCCGCGAATACCTTAAAGGTCTTTGGTACTACATTCCTGTGAAATCATATAGAAATTTCAGGCAAAAAACGATATTCTCTTCAACTTTCTCCTATGGCGACTGGTACGTTGATTTTGTTAAGGAACACGCTAAAAACATAAGTTCTGAAATATGGGATATTTACGACAAAGAGAAATACATGAAAGCGCTGGAAAAGGGAAACCATGGAACAGATGAAGGTTATTGGCACAGATTTTCCAATCCTATTTATTTTGACCTTATAGAAAAATATAAGAAAGGAGTGCTATAAAAACACTAAATGGATATTGCGATATTAAGGGATAATAATCCTGATTCTTCACTCAAATGGGAAATCGCCTGTCAAAACAGGGGCTTTTCATATCTGGTTATAGACCTTCTCAGGAACGACTGGCTGGAAAACCTGAGAAGGTATGATCCTTCCTTTTGTGTCAGCCGGCCTCCCGGAAATAATATACAAAACAAAAAAGTATTCGACGAAAAATTATTTTTTATTGAAAAATACACCTCGTACAAAGTTTTTCCAGGTTATAACGAAACAGTTATTTATGAAAACAAAGCTTCTCTGGCTTATTTTCTTCAGATAAATAATATTCCACACCCGCATACTTTTGTTAGTAGTTCAATTCAGGAGGCTGAAAAATTCATTGTAGAAACAGATTATCCAATTGTAGCCAAGACATTAATTGGAGCTGCAGGCTCCGGAGTGAAAATACTGAAGTCAAAGGCAGAAGCGAAGAAATATATAAGAACTGCTTTTAACGAAGGCATAAACAGGCGTTATGGTCCCAACAGGAAAACCGGGTCGCCCTTCACATGGATCGCAAAGTCACTAAATTCACCGGTTTTTCTTTTTAAAAAACTAAAAGAATATAAAGCCCGGAACCTGGATATCCAGAAAGGAGTAGTATTATTTCAACAGTATGTTCCTCACGAATATGAGTGGCGTTGTGTAAAGATTGGAGAATCGTATTTTGCCTATAAGAAGTTAAGAGTCGGGGATATGGCAAGCGGATCAAAAAAATTTGATTATGATGAACCTCCATTTGAATTGCTGGACTTTACAAAGGATTTGTGCGCAAGATTTGGATTTAATTTTATGGCAATAGACCTTTTCTATAATCATAAAGGTATCCTGGTAAATGAACTTCAGACAATTTTTGGGCATAAAAATCCATATATCTGCAAAGTTAATGATAAACCGGGCCGGTATCTGTATTCTAACAGACAATGGATTTTCGAAGAAGGAGATTTTAATACAAACGAATCCTACGATTTACGTCTTGAGTCCGCAATAGAGATATTTAAGAAAAATCATGAATGAGAGTTTTTTTGGTACCGGAGGTGCGGGTTTCATAGGCTCTCATCTAATAGACAGGTTACTTAAAGTTGGTCACAGGGTGGTCTGCATTGACAATTTTGATGCATTCTATGATGGATCTGAAAAAGGTTGAAATATTAATTTTAGTTCCAAAAATCAATTTATTGGGAGGGATTGCAGGTTACTATAGTGCTGTCAGACCTTATTTACCAGATAATATCAAGTACTTCACAAGAGGCAGTCGGGGTATAAATAACAAATTAATAAGATTATTGATTTTTGTTTTTGATCTATTCAGGTTTAATGGGATTATATTTTTCTATAATCCTGTTACTATTGTTATCAATTCATCAATTGGACATGAAGGGTTAAAACGAGATGCAATATTTTTAAAATTAGCAAAAAGAATTTTAAAAAAAAAGGTAATTGTTTTTTTCAGGGGGTGGGAGAGCTCCTTTTTTCGAAACAAAGAAACACCAAAATGGTTTAATAATGCATTCCTTAAAAGCGATAAAATAATTGTTTTAGCAAAAGAATTTAAAGACCAGTTGATTGAAGCAGGGTATTTGGGGCCAATTATTATTGAAACGACTGCTTTTGATAATCGTTTATTGGCATACAATCCAATCGTCTCCAGGCCTGCTGCTTTTTTTTCAATTCTTTTCCTTGCACGTATTGAAAGAGACAAAGGCATCTATGAAGCCTTAAAAGCGGTTAAAAAGCTGCAAAATGTAAGAGATAATGTATTTTTAGATGTGGCAGGTGAAGGGTCAGAGCTGGGAAATGTAAAAAGCTTTGTAGAATCAGAAAAAATCAATAAAGTATTTTTTCATGGATTTGTCAGGGGTAAAACTAAAGCCGAATTATTTAAAACAGCTTCAGTTTTCCTTCTGCCTTCTTACCATGAAGGCATGCCAAATTCTGTATTAGAAGCAATGGCATTTGGATTACCCGTTTTAACAACTAAGGTTGGAGGAATAAATGATTTCTTTATAGAAGAAAAGATGGGATTTTTTATTGAAAGTCATAATCATGAAAGTATATATATGCAGCTATTAAAACTTATTGATTTTCCACCCCTGTGTCATGAGATTAAAAAATATAATAGTGAATATGCTATGAATAATTTTTATTCAGATAAAGTTGCAAACAGATTAATTAAACATTTCGAATTTGAATAATTCATTTCATGACAGGCAATTAAAGCTTCTAGCTGACTATGTTGAAAATGAGCAATTTAAAGGGTATGATCCTTATGATACATTAAATTCATTAATTAATTTTAAGTTGATAGGGGAATGGGGACCTGCTGTTATCACACAGATTCAAAAACGTAATCCATTTAATATCAGGCCCTTACTTGGCGTTGAAAAAGATTTTAATCCAAAAGGAATAGGTATATTTCTTAAAGCATATATAAAGCTTTATCAAAAGACAGGAGAAAAGAAATACCTTGAAAAATCCGATTGGTTGTTTGGTTGGCTTAACAATAATTATTCAAAAGGGTTTGCCGGAAAATGCTGGGGCTACAATTTCAATTGGGCCAATCCGGGAGGCAATTTGCCCGCCTATGCCCCAACTGTCGTGGTTACTTCTTTTGTAATTGACGGAATGTTTGATTATTATAAAGTTACAAAGAATCCCGATGCTAAAGCTGCTATTCTATGTGCATCAGAATATATTAAAAATGATATTCCGGTTACTTCGTATGATGAGGGTATCTCTTTTGCCTATACTCATATTTCAAAAGACATCTGCTATAATGCAAGCCTTCTTACGGCAGAGATCTTGGCCAGAGCCGATTCCGTTAATAAATCTTCTGAAAACGAGGTTTTGATTAATAAAGCCATTGATTATGTTCTCTCCAGACAAAAACCGGAAGGTGAGTGGTGGTATAGCTATAATCAGGAGACAGGGAAGGAAAGAAAGCAGATTGATTTTCATCAGGGTTTTATATTGGTTTCGCTGGCGAATCTCAATGAATTGCTAACAAAACCAAGAAAGGATGTTACTAAGGCTGTTGAAAAGGGATTATTTTATTATAGGCACAATCAGTTTTTTGAAAACGGGCAGTCATTATGGCGTCTCCCAAAGAAATGGCCGGTCGATATACATAATCAGAGTCAGGGCATTATTACTTTTTCCAGACTGAAAAATTTTGATCCTGATTATTTGGATTTTGCAGTCAGGATCGCTGAATGGACAATCAAGAACATGCAAGCTAAAAAGGGGTATTTTTACTACAGAAAGACACCTCTTTTTATTAATAGGATTCCTTATATGCGCTGGTCCCAGGCATGGATGATGCTGGCATTGGCAGAGTTATTGACAAATGAAGAATAGTGTTCCAGGGGCGGTGATCATTGAAGGTCATGTACAGGGCTTAAGCAACACCCGTTCACTTGGTGAAATCGGAATACCTGTTTACGTAGTTGATGTAAGAAAATGTATTGCCTCTGGTTCAAGGTATTGTAAAAAATTTTTTATTTGTCCCGATTTTCAGTCTGAAGATTTTATTGAGTTTTTGATAGATATTGCTAAAAGAGAAAACCTGAATGGCTGGGTAATGATACCTTCCAACGATCACATTGTTATTAATTTAGCTAAAAATAAAGCGCGTCTTGAACAGTATTATAAAGTAATCACTTCAGAGCTTCCTGTTATAGAAAATATATATGATAAAGCAGCTTTATTGAAAATAGCGTCGCATCAAAATATCCCTGTTCCAGTAACTCAATATTTTGAGTCAGAATCGGAATCTATATTGACTCAACTAAGATATCCTGTATTAACAAAAGGCAGGAATGGGCTGACTTTTTACAAGACATTTAAAAAGAAGGCATTTCTTTCAAATAATGAGGATGAACTAAGAAAACATTTAAAGATAATTGCACTAAAATATAAGCTTTCAGCCACATTTACCCAGGAGATGATACCTTTTTACGAAGGAAATAAAACAGTTTCTTTTACTGCTTTTTGCGACAATGGGGAGATCAAGACATACTGGATGGGAGTGAAAATAAGGGAACATCCATTCAGGTTTGGAACTGCTACGTTTGCTAAAAGTGTTTATGTTCAGGAATGTCTGGATCAATCCAAGCCTTTACTTAAAGCATTGAAATATACGGGAGTCTGTGAAGTTGAATATATTAAAGATCCTCGTTCTGATGAATATAAACTTATTGAAATCAATGCACGTACCTGGCTTTGGGTTGGATTGGCGAAAGCATGTGGAGTAAATTATGCAAAGATAATTTATGATTTTGCCAATGGCAGGGATATTAAATATCCATCATTTTATGATTTTAACAAGTATTGGCTCAATCCTATAACAGACACAGTTTATTCATTGACAAGTATTTTGAAAAGAAAGTTGAGTTTAATCGAATATTTAAAATCATTTAGAAAGATATCAATTGTCGATGCACTTTTTATCAAAAACGATCTGAGGCCAGGCTTTAATTATTTGTTCAATTTAAGCTCAATCTGTAGGAAAAGATAATTTATGAGAGTATGGTTTGATATAACAAATACCCCGCAAGTCCATTTTTTATTGGCAATTTTAAATGGTTTAAGAACAAAGGGTTTTTCGGAATTCCTTATCTCCGTCAGAGATTTTTCTGAGACGAAGGATTTTCTTAAGTTAAAGTCGGAATTGCCTTTTAGAATAGTAGGCAAACACGAGGGTAAGAGTATGTTTAAAAAGGCACTTGGAATAATAAATAGGTTTAGTGAAATATATAAAGTTTATAATGACTATGATATTTCACTCTCATGTGGCAGTGAAAGCGCTGTGTGGACTGCTTACCTTAAAGGAAAGAAATCAATAGCATTTGGGGATAACGATCTGGCACGTCAATGGACATATGGGCATTTTGTGACCCATGCATTGTTCCCCAAAAGTATTCCCTGTAAAATTTTGAACCGTCAAGGATTAAATAAAAAGAAACTCTATCAATACGATGGGTTTAAGGAGCATGTTTATATTGCAGATTACAATCCGGATTTAGAGTTTACAAATACTTTGCCTTTCAATAACTATGTTGTTGTTCGTCCTGAAAATATTCAGGCAAACTATATTCAAAGTAGAGATTCAAAATCCATTACTCCGGAATTAATAAAACAGCTATCAGGCAAGGGTTTAAATATTTTATATCTTCCTCGTTATAATGTAGATAAAGAATATTCATCAGAGGTAAAAAATGTTTTCATTCCTAATCACCCGATTAATGGATTAGATGCTTGCTTTTATTCTGACGGAGTATTCACAGGCGCTGGCACATTTGCCCGTGAAGCAGCATGTTTAGGGATACCATCTTTTTCTTTTTTTATAGGGAAACAATTATTGGCAGTTGATAGTGACTTAGTTAGCCAGGGGAAAATGTTTTATTCGCGTGATCCACATATATTGGTTGATAAATTTGTACATTCCTTAAAAAAAAATCCTGATCTGGTTAAAGCGAAATCAGTTAAAGATGAGGTAATTAGCAAAACAATTCAGTTCATAGAAGAAGATTGATGAAAATTCTTTCCGTAGTCGGCGCCCGTCCAAATTTCATGAAAATCGCCCCGTTTTTTCGTGCCATTAAAGCATATAATGATTTACTACTCACCGCTCATCGCTCACCGCTGATTCATCACCTCCTCGTCCACACCGGACAGCACTACGATGACCGTATGTCCAATTCTTTCTTTGAACAACTTGAGATCCCGCAAGCTGATATTAATCTTGGAGTTGGTTCAGGGTCACATGCTGAACAGGTTGGTAATACAATGATTGAATTCGAGAAAGTATTGAAGGCTGAAAAGCCTGACTGGGTCGTGGTAGTCGGAGATGTCAATGCAATTCTGGCCTGTTCCGTAACTGCAAAAAAGGAAAATATTAAATGTTGTCATATTGAGGCTGGTCTTCGTTCAGGCGATAGGTCAATGCCGGAAGAGATAAACAGGCTTGTTGCTGACAGGATTTCTGATCTTTTGCTTACTCCTGACCTGATTTCTTCTCAGAACCTGAGAAATGAAGGAGTCTCTGAGCAGCGGATAAAATTTGTTGGAAACATCATGATTGACACCCTTGAGGCAAGTCGTCAGAGAACTTCACTTCTGAAAATCGATGAGATTATATCACATAATCTTATACAAGAAAGCCCTGCGCCCTGTGCCCTGAGCCCTGCGCCTGACGGCTTCGCCGTCGTAACCCTCCATCGTCCCTCAAATGTCGATAGAATAGAGGTACTTGAACCGATTGTACGTTTTATTCTTGATGAGGCCTGTTCTGAAAGAGTTTTTATCTGGACACTCCACCCACGCACACGTAAGAAACTAGAAGGATTTCTTTTATTTAATGAAATCCTTATGCACAAGAATCTGATTCTTCTTGAACCACTTAGTTACCTGGGAATGCTTAAGCTAAATATGGAAGCCGGGATTATGCTGACTGACAGTGGGGGCTTGCAGGAAGAGTGTACGGTTCTCGGAACTCCCTGTTTGACACTTCGCTGGAATACTGAGCGTCCTGTTACACTTCTTGAGCATGGAGGTGCCAGTGTCCTGGTTGGTAATAATGTTGATAAGATACAAGAAGAATTTTTTAGAGCACTTAAGCAGCCCGGGAATCCTGTCAGACCGGATCTATGGGACGGACATGCAGCAGAGAGGTGTTTGAAAGCGATATTAGAATTTAATAGTGAGTAGTGAACAGTAAATAATTTATGACTTATCCTGAAATGGACTTCACAATTGCAGCATACAAAACCCTATTAAATGCCCTGAAGATTCAGGGTTTTTCATTATTAAATATTTCGGAGTTTTTAGCGAGAACATACGGAAAGACAGTTATTTTGCGGCATGATGTTGATAGGCTTCCTCAGAATTCACTTGAATTTGCAAAGATACAAGCCAATCTGGGTATAAGGGGAACTTATTATTTCAGGGCTGTTCCGGAATCGTGGGATGAGTCAATAGTAAGAAAGATAGCCGAAATGGGTCATGAAATAGGGTATCATTATGAAGATATGAGTTTTGCTCAGGCAAAACTCAAGGTTCAAGATTCAAAGTTCAAAGTTCAAGGGGAAGATTTTGAACAAAAACTTGCAGGGATTGGTATAAAATCTTTTAGTGAAAATCTTGAGAAACTTAGGAAAATAGTCCCTGTTAAGACTATCTGTATGCACGGGAGCCCGACGAGTCGGTGGGATAGTCGTCTGCTTTGGAAGTATTATAATTACCGGGATTTTGGAATTATCGGAGAACCATATTTTGATGTCGATTTTGATGAGGTAATGTATCTTACTGATACTGGCCGCAGGTGGGACGGGGATTTTGTCTCTGTTCGAGACAAAGCTCAGAGCACAGAGCTCAGGGCACAGGGCGAGAATCCTTATAAAGACTGGAAAGTCAAACCTGTGAAATATAGAATAGAAACGAAAGACCCAGGACCCAGGACCCAGGTCCCAGAACCCAGCCTGCCCGCCAAAGCTTTAGCGAAGGCGGGGACCCAGGACCCAGAACCTTTACAAAGTTTCCACTCTACATTCGACATAATCAAAGCAGCCAATGAAGGAAGACTTCCGGATAAGATTATGATGACTTTTCATCCGCAGAGGTGGACGGACAAGCCGGTACCCTGGGTTCGTGAGCTGGTGTGGCAGAATGTGAAGAATACTGGAAAATATTTATTAGTAAGCAGTAGGAAGTAAGAAGTAAAAAGAATCAAAGACGATTAATATGAGTAATTATCATGGGTTCAGGGATTTAATTGTTTATCAGAAGTCATACAAGCTAGCTATGGAAATATTTGAGATAACAAAAACATTTCCAAAGGAAGAAAAATATTCACTTATTGATCAGGTCAGAAGATCATCCAGGGCAATCCCTGCGAACATTTCTGCAGCATGGGTACGTCGTAAATATCCTAAATTCTTTATCAGCAAATTACTGGATGCTCTTGAAGAAGAAACTGAAACTGAAATATGGATTGACATGTCTTTTGATTGTAAATACATTGATGACCAATTACATAGTTCATTGCTCGATCGTTATCAGGAAATAGCAAAAATGCTCCATTCAATGACCAACTCTCCAGAAAAATTCTGCAACTAATCCTTCTTACTACATACTTCTTACTTCTTACTTTTTGAAAGATGAAACAGATTCCAAAATAGATTAGAAATTTTCCTAAAACATAGAAAAGGTTGCAGTCAAAACTATGCAACCTTTTTTCTTATCTTGTAGTCTACATTTTAGCCTTATAGGCTCATTTTATATTGCAACTAAAACAACCTGACATGGCAACGTCAACTTTTATTAAAATTAAAGAAACCTACAACATGAAAATCAGGAAGTTCTTTTTACTGGTTTCTATTGTAAGTTTAAATATTTTAAATGTTATCGCACAGCCCGTTTTGATAACTCAGGATGATGCAAATAATATCTATCCCATAACATTCACATCTGCGGGACAAAATCAATTAATTTTAAGATTTGATTCACAAGTTAGTGCCACTCCTGCAACCTGGTTACTTACGGGCTGGTCAATCTCAGGTACCTCGGTATCAATTACAAGTGTGGCCAGTAATCTTAACCAGATACAAATTGTTCTTTCTGGTGCAATTACATATTCTCAAAGAAATAACATTAAATTATCTTATGATGGAAGTGGCAATACACCAATTGCAACATTTACAAATGTATCAGCAGTAAATAACTATTTGATAACCTGTTCAGATTTTAATATTGCATCAATAAATCTTGACAATAACAGTAATCCGTGTCAACAAGTAGAGATTATAGCCACAGGAAGTATTGTAGTACCTGCTGTTGCCAGAAATAGTATTTATTTCAATGAAACTAATGGTGTTCGTATAAATTTTGTATGGTTGTTAACACCCTTGACTAATCAAACAATAGATTTCTCAAGTTCAGAAAGCGCACCGGGTTCCGGTATTTTTACAGTAATAAAAACATTCACATATGACTATCTAAATGATTGTCAGATATCTCCATATTTATATATTATGCACTATTGGAACGTCGGGGATTATATGTATAATACTGATCCTGAAGGTGATTTTAGATTAAGGTGCAATGATGCTGCCTATATTATTCAGGAGAAATTTCCAACTTTTTGTACAGATAATCTTTATTCAGGGGTTCTGGCTCTTAATGAACCAGTTGAGGGACGAGAATATTGTATCGGAGAGGATATTCCTGGCGTACAGTTTATTAATGGGACTCTATTAAACTGCAGAATGGATGCCCCTGCACCCTTTGGACCATTAACGGCCGAGGAAGCGAACCGAAGTACCCGCTGGGTCAGATTTGTTTATGGTACTCACTCAACGGCTGGTATTCCGAATGTTTTAGTAGATATTGGCGGTGTTATGACGCCTGTTACAGATGCAGATGGGAATGGATTAAATGTGATTGGAGATGTTCAGGAATATCTTTCACCGCAGGATGTAGCTCAAGGTTTGTCGGAGCAGATTTATCATACAGGTAATTTTGCCACAGATGAGGTTGACGATGTATTTGGAGTGACCATGCAAATATGGAATCAATGTAATCCCTATGAACTTGATCCATTCTCAGGCCTCCCTATATACCCTCCTGTTGAAACATATAATGACTTGATAATCGTTAGTGGCCCCATCGCAGATGCCGGGGCAGACTTTACAATATGTGAGGGCAATACAACCGGAGCACTTAACGGGCAGATATTTTTAGCAGCAGATCGCGGGGAATGGAGTACTGTAACCGGTAGTGGAAGTTTTAATAATCCTGATAATCTGAATACATTTTATACACCAAGTAGTGATGATATAACTACTGGTGGTGTATGGTTAGTTTTGACAGCCATTGATGATGGCGCTTTAACTTGTCCTGAACATAAGGATTTAGTTTATGTAACTATTGACCCATTACCGCCAGAACCATCTATTTATGTTTCAGCAGGTGATGCCGATGCCGTATTCTGTGATGATGGAGGGGCTACATCAGTAACCCTTCGTTCAGACCAGGCTTCACCAAGCGGAACATACAGATGGGAAAGAAATAGCTCTGAAGTAGTTGGTGAAACAGCAAGAACAATTACACTTGATGATTACACTGAATCAGGTGATTATACAGTAACAATTTATAGTGCCACAGCTAATAACTGTCCAATTGAATCAGATTTTTTTCCGGTAAATATCGGACAACCAATAACAGCATCAATCACTACTCCAAATGGCAAAATATGTTCAACAGGGACTTATGCAGTATCCGCAAACACTACCGGTCCGGTTAATAGCAGGCTGTGGAGTACTCCAGATGGAGACGGATCATTTTCTCCTTCTAATACTAATAACTCTACCTATTCTCCCGGGCCAACTGATGTCGGTACAACAGTAATTTTGAGATTTACAGCTTATCCCACACCAACAAATCCATGTGGTTCTGTTTTTAACGAGATAACTCTGGAAGTAGTTGCAGCTCCTACAGTTGATGCCGGTGCAGCTATGTCATATACCTGTCAGACAGGTACTTTTAATATAACTGACGCAACTGCCGCCAATTATTCCAGCCTTTTATGGGACTGGGGGGGAGGCTCTTTTACTCCTGACTTCACTATCAATACAACCTATACACCTGGTGGAACAGATCCGGGAACGAATGTTGTTTTAAGAGTTACTGTTCAGCCTACGGATGCTGTATGTGCCGCTGTATTTGATACACGGACACTGCATGTTGACCTTTCCCCGACATCCACAAACACGGGTGACTATAATATGTGTGATCTTGAAGACGGGACAACAGCAGCTCTTACCGGTAATATGCCGGCTGCCGGCCAAAACGGTGAATGGCTCTATGTTGACGACCTTGTATTATTTGAAGGTTTTACTGGTGATCCTGATGGAAAAACAGATGGTGTTAACTGGGATCTTGATATAAGCGGGTGTACCTTCGCTGATCCTCCAAATGACTATGCAGAGGTCCGGAGTAAACGGTTTAAGTTTCGAGATACAGATGGAACAGCAAGATGGGAAACATCGGATTTTGCACTTGATGCAGGTAAGACATATAATCTTAGTGTGAATGTCTATGAAGATGAAGCATTAAATAATCTTGACAATCCCGATCAGATTCGTATAAGATATTCATTAGATGGAGGGATAACACTTAATAATTTTAATATTGGAAGTTACCATCAAAACGATTTTGCTGCATTTATTGCAACTCATCAAATTACAGGGGTTACGCAAATCAGAATAGTCATTACAAGTAATACAGACGCAAATAATGAATATCATGAGTTTGACAATGTAACAATTCGTGAGGAAACAGGATCCGGAACACCTACAGTTACCATGACCGGTACCTTCACAGCTAATGCCACAAATCTTAATCCGGGGGATAACACATTCAGATGGATCGTATACAGCGAGAACAACATGTGTACACCGGCTACCAGTGATCTGACAGTCGGCTATGACCATAAGCCTGCTGTGGCAGTCGTAGGTGCTGACCAGGAAGAATGTGAAACTAACTCTTTTACACTTACCGGAAACGCAGTTACCCAGGGAGGATATGGTGTGTGGTCTGCTTCCGGAGGCTTTACCGGTACTATTGATGCTCCGGGAAGTCCCACATCCACAATCAGCGGTGTTAATTACGGAACACATACTCTTACCTGGACAATACACAGTACAAATGATTACTGTAATACAACAAGCGATGATTTACTGATTATCAGAAATCAAAACCCTGCACCTACTATTAATGCATCAGCAGGCCCGCACTGTTATAATGATCCAGTTCCTATAGATGGTGTCCCGAATCTTGGTATTGGTGCCAGTTCGGTAAATACCCATGCCTGGAGTGAATCAGGAGCAGCATTCCTCGATTTTACAAATGTAGAAAATCCGACTTTTACCGCACCGGAAAATTTAACGGCAGGGAATGTCGATTACGAACTTAAATATACCGTTACAGATGATAATGTATGCACAGGTGAGTCAGCTATAAAAACTATTACTGTATATCCTCATGTTCAGAGTGCAACAATAGGAACCAGTCACAGTATATGTAGTGGAGCAACAACAGCTTTCCAGGTTGCTATAACAGGGGGAGTGGGCCCCTATACCGTTAATTATATCGAGACAGATGGCGGTGGTCCGGCTCCTCTCACTGAACCCAATTATGTTCCAGGCGCTGACATTACCACGGCAGCACTCACAGAAAACACAACATATACTCTATCTTCGGTTATAGATGCTAACGGTTGCTATGCAACAACATTATCAGGCAGTTGCGATATTTCAGTTGGTGTTGTGCCTGACCATGCAACTCTTACTGCAGTTGAAACACCTTTATGTACTGTGGAAACTGCAAAGCTGCTAATAGAAATAACAGGGGGTGTCCCACCATTCGATGTTGCGATTAATGGAGGAGCATCTTTTGTGGTAGCCGGGTACTCTTTCGAACTTGATCTGGGGACAGGATTAGCAGCTGGTCCGCATGATTATGACATAACATCTATTGACGATGATTGCGGAACCAGTTTTGACCCTGCAAAACTTGGATCAACAGCTACAATTGTTGTCAACAGCCGTCCCGACCTTCATGACGGATCAGCAATATTATGCAGTGACGAAACAAGTGGTGTTACCCTGAGTATTGATAATAGCGGAGCTTTTGGTATAACATCGGTTACTTATACTATAAACACTATAGCATATATCCCTGCCGAACTCACACCCGGCGGCACCAATGCAACAACTGGAGCCGGAAAGTCAGCAGATGCAATAGAAAATGATACGTGGAACAATATAACTGCATTACCTCATAATGCCACATATAATATCATCCCGGTTAGTGACGAAGGATGTGCTGGTACAGCAGAAGATATTACTCTTACCATTGATCCGGAGCCTGATCTTGATGATCTGAACACGACGGCATGTAACAATGCTGTTACAGGAGTGACATTAAGTGATGTTCATGGACTTGCGAATAGTTTTGAGATAGTGTTAATAACACCAACTGGTGGAATGGCACCAGGTGGCGGTAATGCAGGTTTAGGAGCAGACCAGGGATCAGATGCCATAGAAGATGATACCTGGACGAATACTACAACAACATTTCAGACGGTCACATATGCGATCAAACCAAGAATAAACCCGGGGTGTATTGGTGACCAGGAGGATGTTGTAGTGAGGATAGAGCCGACGCCGAAAGCGGCAATAAGTAACGATGATCAGACGCTATGTGACGGGGGAGCTTTAACGGGCATGGTAGTGTCGAATGCAGC
>Ga0307379_10004643_pt1 | contig 19513 bp, 11 predicted proteins | sample UN2MG_FD_202237 | JGI IMG/M metagenome (GOLD analysis project Ga0307379, IMG submission 202237) | Soil microbial communities from Risofladan, Vaasa, Finland - UN-2 | ecosystem: Environmental > Terrestrial > Soil > Coastal area > Acid sulfate soil | place: Finland: Risofladan, Vaasa | collected... | reverse complement strand
ACAGCCAAACCAAGCTTCAGTTTGTTGTTCCTTAGTGCAAAGTAGAGGATTTCGTTCCGCTTTTTCGGTTTCGTCATGCTGCTTCACCCATCATCCCTGTTCGCGTTCTCGGATCCACAAGGACATAAGCGATATCAATGACGAAATTGGCGAGCAACACGCCCAGGATGATGAAGAGAAAGCATCCCTGGATAAGGAAGTAGTCCTTGTTCTGAATGGCCCCCAGGAGCAGGTAGCCGATTCCGGGGTATGAAAACACGATCTCTGTGGCGAGAGCACCCGCAACGATGATACCAAGGTCCAGGGCCAGCCCGGTGATCTGAGGAAGTATCGCGTTTCTGAACGCGTATTGTCTGACCAGCCTCCTCGGCGCACCAAGGGCCTCGAGATAGTGAGAGTAGTCTGCCTCCAGTTCGTAGATGATCATGTTCCTCATCCCAATTGCCCAACCTCCAAACTTCACCAGGAAGAGGGAGGCGAAGGGTAGGAACCAGTGCCGCAAGAGGCTTCCGATGAAGGTCCACGAGAGATGAGGCCGCAACGCGAAGCTGTACCCCCCTGAGATCGGGAAAATGCCCAGGACTATTCCGAACAACCAGGCCAGCAAGATCCCCAGCCACATATAGGGCGTCGCGGTGAGGATATACCCCAGCGGCGATATGGTATTGTCGAGCCACTTCGATCGCGCCGCGAAGGCGCCGAACCAGTTGCCTGCAAACCAGCTCAGCAGTATCGCCGGCACAAGAAGAAAAAGGTCATAAGGCACTGCATTCATGATCACCGTCGTCACTGGCAACGGAAACAGAAGCACGCTTATTCCCAGGTCGCCGTGGAAAAGAGCCTTCCAGAAATTGAGATACTGTTGCCACATCGGCAAATCCAGCCCAAACAAGCCTGCGTAGTAATCGTAGATCCGCTCATAGGCCCCCGCATGAAGCTGGGCCCTGGAGAGCATGGTCTGAACAGGATTGCCAGGCATGAAACGCGGGATCAGCCAGTCAATGGTCACTGCCAGAAACAGCGTGAGGGCGTAGATGAGTAGTTTTCTCCCGAAATACCGTTTCACATGGCCTCCCCTTACGGCAAGCAAACTCGAGAAGCACACCGCCCCTCCCGCAGGCTGAGAAGGAGGGGCGGTGCTTGAACAATCTTACCGTGCCAACTCCAACTGACCTAGCCTGTCTCTGCCAGCTCCAACTCCGAAAGCATGAGTATCGCAGTCATGTTCCAGTACTGGTTCCAGGTAGCAGGCAGGTAGTGATTGGCGCCTTCCACCGACGACGGCCAGTTCGTCCAGACCGCACTGGACCACTGGGCCCACATACCGTTGTACCACAACGGAATAATAGGCAGATCCGTGAGGTGGATCCTCTGGATCTGCGAGGTGATGGCCTTCATACCCTCGAGGTCATCCGTCGCGGTCCTGTCCAGCTCTTGTACGAGTTCCCAGGCGTCCGCGTTCTCGTACCTTCCGAAGTTGGTGGTGGTCTGCGACTCCAGGACGGGCAAGCGGAAGACGTAGTCATAGTACGTCCACGGGGTATTGCTGATCTGCTTATCGTTGTTGATAAGCAGATCGAAGTTGCCGCTGCTGCGCGCATCCACCAACGAACCGTAGTCCGGGAAGTCAGGAGTGACGTTGATGCCCACGGCCTGGGCGCTTTCAGCAATGACCCTGATCGACTCCATCCAGTCCGTCCAGCCGTTGGGGACGATGATGGACAGCTCGATCTTGGAGCCGTCGGGCATCTCCACGAATCCGTCGCCGTCCACATCAACATATCCGTTGGCGGCGAGGATCGCGCTGGCTTCTGCCGGATCGTAGTAGAACCCCAATTCATCCACCACAGCCTGGTCGACGTATTTCTCCCAGTTGGGGAGCAAGCCGGTGGGATTGGCTTTCTGGACGATGTTGGCATAGACCACGTTGACGATCTTGTCCACGTCGATGGAGAAGGCCAGCGCCTTGCGGAACGCCGGATCGTCCATGGGCGGCTTCGTAAGATTCAAGACCAGCCAAGCCGTGTTGCCAGACAGCATGTATGGGGCCTCCGGGAAATAAGTCTCAACACCATAGCCCCTTCCCGGATCTCTCAGTGATGCCACACCTGGGAGGAAGTTGTTGCTGAGATCGAGGCCACCCTGGAGCACCATACCGAGAGAAACGTTGTTGCTGCTGTTGGCGATATCGACAATCCTCTTGGGAGCGAACGACAGTCCAAGCACGTCCTTGCCCCACCAGTTGTCGTTTCTAACCCACACCATCCTATCTTCGCCATGTGTCTCATACAGGTATGGACCCGAACCCACAGGGTTCTCATTGGCTCCGGTGGCGACCTCCTCCTCCGTCCTGCCTTCCCACAGGTGCTGGGGCACTATCGCCGTCTGGTATAGCAGGAAGTCCCACTCCTGATAGTTGGGCTCGGAGAATGTGAACTTCACGCCATAGTCACCAACCGCCTCGACACTCTCCAGCCAGTTCCACAGTGTGGCGTAGGGAACTGTAGGGAACTTGCCGAGCTCGTAGGTGAACACGACATCTTCAGCCGTGAGCGGTTCGCCATCGGTCCAGCTGATGCCCTCGCGCAGCGTCACCTCATAGACAGTGTCGCTCGTCCACTCCCCACTCTCCGCGAGCCAGGGTATGAATTCGTCGGCGAGGGGGTCATACAGGAACAGAGTCTCATAGCAGAACGAGACTGTCCCCATGGCATAGGCCCAGGTCATAACCGGATTCCAGTTCGACGGCGGGCCCCACTGCTTGCCGGTGGTGTAAAGGGTTTCGCTCCTTTCGTAAGAAACAACCGTAGGCTCCTTTGTAGGCTCTGGTGCCGCGGTGGGTGCAGGCGTGGTGGGTTCCGGGGGCGCCGGGGTGGGCGTCGCTCCACCACCACAGGCGGTCAGAAGGAGACTGCCAATGACAAGCATACTCAGCAACGCCAACAGTGACTTACGCATTTCTCTTCCCTCCTCAATGGTACCAAAGAACGTGGACAGGGACCAACCAACTCACATGCCCGGAATTCATCTCAAGGATTCACCACCTCCTTCTTAGCGCATGATTCGCGGATGACCAGCTGGGTCGGCAGAACAATCCGTCGAGGCCCGGAGCCCGGCTGCTCGATCAAGTCGAGCAGCGCCTCCACAGCCAGAGCCGCCATCCGCCCAATCGGCTGGCGCACGGTCGTCAGCGGCGGCTCAGTCGCTGAGGCCACAGGGATGTCATCGAAACTGACCAGAGAGATATCCTGAGGAACCCGTCGACCCGCCCTACGCAGCGCTTTTAGCGCCCCAACCGCCATCGTATCGCTGGCCATAAAGACCCCACTGGGCTCGGCTGGCAGCAGGCGCTGCATGCCAGCCATCCCGCTGGCCTCCGTGAAGTCCCCTTCAACGATCAGTTCCGGTTCCACGGGCATTCCGTGGGCTGATAGTGCCTGGCGGTACCCTTCCAGGCGATCTTGTCCAGCGGTCATGTCCGGACGGCCGGTCACCATGCCGATACGACGATGCCCCAGCCGGATCAGATGATCCACTGCCATCTGTGTCCCGCCTATGTTGTCGACGTCCACAGAATGGACCCGTTCGTCGGGAGAGCGCCCCACACACACGAAAGGGACGCCGTCACGCAGCAGATCGGAGATGAGGGGATCTTCCAGCGCAGCCGAAGCGACGATCACTCCATCCAGGTAGGCGTTGCGTACCAGGCGCTGATAGATCTCCTGCCGGTCAGCCGACGAAGAGAACAACGAAAGCATGAGCTGGTAACCCTGCTCGTTGCACGCCGCCGTCGCCGCCCGCAGCAGTATGGGGAAGAAGGGGTCTGTGAAGAGGTGCGTTACTACTTCGGGAATGACCATCCCCACGATGTGCGTGCGCTTCGTCACCAGGCTACGCGCGACAGCGTGAGGTCGGTACCCGGACTCTCGGACAGCCTCCCACACGCGTCGCCTGGTCTCTGTCCTAACGCTGGGATGATCGTTGATAACACGAGAAACGGTGGAACGAGAAACACCTGCGAGCCGGGCTACTTCCTCCAGTGTGCGGGCCATCCGTACCTCTTGGGAGCGCTCCCACACTCTCTCAAAAAAATGCCCCGATATTTCCCGCTTGGTTTCGCCTATGGAAGATAATCCTGGGAGCGCTCTCATACATAGAATACCACATATTCGAACGCTTGTCAAGTACTTTTTTTGAGTTTCTTCCTTAAATTGTCAATCCCGGCATCCCACACCGGCCTCCAGGAATGCGGCTGCCCTTTCAGCGGGAATGCCAAGGCCCTCCCCTGCCCGGACAGCAATTCGCGATCGAGCAAGAGGCTGGTTCGCCGATGGGCCAATGCAAACGGTGCTTCAGAGGACAGCCAGCGCTGTGACCCGTACGGAGAATTCACTCCGACCGATCTTGGGTGCATGGCGTCTACCGTTCCGCCACGGAGCGGCGTTTGTGCTCATGTCTGGGGTCAAACCGCAGGAATCCTTTGGGTGTTCTCCCCGTGCTCGGCGGACGGAGTGTGCCACCCCTCAACCTCAAAGGAGAACTCAAAAGGGCCATCCTATGATAGGACCGCCCTTCGGATACCTAGGTAGCAGTTGGTCGCTTGCTCTCTCGCCCTCCAGCGCAGCGCCTGCCCTGAGCGCAGTCGAAGGGTGGCGTATCCTGCCAAGCCAGCGAGACCGCTGCCCCGCGGCACATTCGCCCGCTCTGGGCCTCGACAGGATGTCTGTGGGGTCCCCGTCGTCTCCCATTCGCCACAGCGGGCTACAACCACGTCCGCAGATGCAGACCAGTGTCAACCTTGGCGCACAACTTGATGTGTCACTGGAGATGACGTATCATTCCGTGCACGCGAGACTTGCTGCTCCTCGGTCGCTCCCAAAGGTGCACCCTCCTCGCGCGGTCGGCCGGCGGACCGCGCAGAGAGCCTGGGCGGTCATACCTGACCGAGTTCTGGACTGAACAGCCGCTCCCAGAGCACAGGACTCGCGCGAAGCAGACGCCGCAGAGCAACTCACGATGGTGGGCTGGCGCGGACAAGGGACATGAGGCAAGAGAACAAGGAAGGAGAGTGGGCATGTTTGATCACATACTGGTTCCTCTAGACGGCTCATCTCTCGCGGAGTGCGTGGTACCTCACTCGTTCTCTCTAGCCCGGGCCTTCGGGTCCAAAGTCACGCTGTTGCGCGTCTTGGAGCGCACTCACGCCGACGACCGACCTGGGTTCATCGACCCCCTTGACTGGCACATCAGCAGGACCGAAGCCGAAGCCTACCTGGCTGGGTGGGCTCGTCGGCTGGAGGAGGGCGGCGTTGAGACCGGACATGAACTCCTGGACGGTGCGGTGGCCGACCAGGTAGTCGACTTTGTGCGCGATCATGGGATAGATCTGATGGTCCTCAGCAGCCACGGCCAGGGGGGGCTGAGCGGCTGGAACGTCAGCGGGACGGTGCAGAAAATCATCCTCCGTGCCTACGTATCCGTGATGATCGTGCGAGCCTACCAGCCGCTCCAGGCTGGCCTGACAGATATCGCTTGCCGACGCCTGCTGCTTGCGCTCGACGGCTCGATGCGGGCGGAATGCGCACTAGCCCCGGCCGTACAGCTCGCCCGCTTCTTCTCGTGTCGGCTGTTGGTGGCATCTGTTGTGAGCAAGCCTGAGGTGACACGCCATCGGCCTCTGACATCGGAAGAGACCGATTTGGCCAACAGAATCACCAGCCTCAACCAGGTGGAGACCACTGGCTATTTGAGCCGGCTGTCTTCGCGACTTTCTGCGGAGGGAATCGACGTGGACACTCATCTCTTGACGGGTGTACCTATCGCAGAGATTCTCCAGGAGCTGGTGCAGCAGGAACAAGCGGATCTGGTAGTGTTGAGTGCCCATGGCTCCTCAGGCGCGAGCAAATGGCCTTACGGCCGCTTGGCCACGAACTTCATCGCCTATGGCACCACGCCCTTGTTGATCATCCAGGACCTTCGTGCAGGCAACTTGCTTCCCACCGCCGCCGAGCTGGCCGCACAAGCGCATAGACCGCGCTGAGCAAGGCATGAGGGTCACAAGAGAGATATGAATTCGGCCGGAGACAACGGAGACCGCGACAGGGGAACCGGCACCACCAGCCAAGGTGCGGTTCGGGGCCTGGCGATCAAGCTGGCCAGGAGCCACAGGGTCTCTGACCATCCCAGTCGCCGCACCGTCCTTCTCGACCATTCCAGCAGCCTGGAGACGGCTCTCAAAGATGCGTACCAGCGTCTTCAGTACGAGGGCGAAACGGCCAGCTCCTACGGGGCCGAATGGCTGCTGGACAACTTCTACATGGTGCAACAGGCGCTGCGCAGTATCCGCAGCGACATGCCGAGACGTTACTACCGCCAGCTTCCCACACTGGATTCGACCCCCCTTGCGGGACTTCCCCGAATCTACGCCCTGGCCCGGTCAATCATCGCCCACTGCGACTGCCGGCTCAATCCTGCTCAGATGATGCGATTCCTTCAAGAGTATCAGAGCGTGCAACCGCTGACCATTGGCGAGTTGTGGGCACTGCCGACCATGTTTCGGTTCGGAATCCTGGAGACCCTGGCCCAGGCCGCCCGCAACGTCACGGGAGCAGCGGTCGATGGTGGCGAGGAACTGCTGGCCACTACCCCGTCGGCTTTGCCGTCAGATCCTGGGGATGGGACAACCATTGCCAACTCCATCTTCGGACTGCGCGTGTTGGCCACCATGGACTGGCAGGCTTTCTTCGAGAGTGTCAGCCTGGTGGAACAGGTGCTGCGCCGAGACCCGGCGAGGATCTACTCGCGAATGGACTTCGAAACGCGCGACCGTTATCGTCGGACGGTCGAGGAGCTGGCTAAGACCACAGGCGGGAGTGAGGAGGCGATTGCGCGGGAGACTGTCCGATTGGCCCGGCAGGCGCAGGGAGACAGCGGGAACTCATCACGTGCGCATCACGTCGGTTATTACCTGATAGACGCTGGGCGCCCGCTGCTCGAAAGCAACCTGAGCTACCGCGCTCCCTGGCGGAGCCGTCCGCGCCGTTGGCTGCTCCGGCATCCCACCCCGGCATATCTGGGCTGCACCGCGTTGCTGGCTGTGTTGATGGTCTTTGCCGTCGTCGCCTACGCGCTCGCGTCCGGCGGGTCCACGCTACAGATAATTGCTGCGGGCGCATTGATGCTAGTCCCATCGCTAACGGTGGCCGTCAACCTTGCCAACTGGCTTGTCACGCACTGGCTGCCACCCCGCTTGGTGCCAAAACTGGATTTCCAGAAGGGTATCCCCGCTGACTGCCGAACGATGGTGGTTATCCCCACGCTTCTCAGCAGCGCGAGTGATCTAGAGAGCCTATTCCAGCAACTGGAACTCCATTTCTTGAGCAATCAGGACGATCATGTGCGTTTCACCCTGCTTACCGATTTCGTAGACGCCCCCCAGAAGCGGATGCCGGGCGACGACGAGCTCCTTGACCAAGCGACGGCCGGCACACGCGACCTCAACAGAAGACATGGCACAGACGATGGCGGCCCCTTCTACTTCTTCCATCGTGAGCGGAGGTGGAATCCTGGCGAAGACTGCTGGATGGGTTGGGAGCGCAAGAGGGGCAAGCTGATGGAGTTCAATCGCTTGCTGCGGGGAGCGACAGGGACGTCCTTCGTACTACAGGAAGGAAGGTTGGACCTCCTTTCCGGGACGCGGTACGTCATCACGCTCGACACAGACACGTCTCTGCCCAGGGATAGTGCGCGCCGACTCATCGGCGCCATCTCACATCCCCTGAATCGCGCCGAATTCGACGAGCGAAGCGGTAGGGTTATCGCCGGCTACACCATCCTCCAACCTCGGGTAGAGATCATCCCCACCAGCGCAAATCGCTCCCTCTTCGCGCGGGTCTATTCTGGAGATACCGATGTGGACCTGTACAGCAGGGCCGTATCCGACGTGTATCAAGACCTCTTCGGTGAAGGCATCTACGTGGGGAAAGGGATCTATGATCTGGACGCCTTCGAACGCACCGTTGCGGGATGCGTCCCTGAGAACGCCTTGCTGAGCCACGACCTCTTCGAGGGTATCCTGGGCCGCGTCGGATTGGTGACAGACATCACCCTCTTCGAAGACTACCCTCCGGACTATCTGTCGTTTGCGCATCGTGCCCATCGCTGGGTGCGAGGGGATTGGCAGTTACTGCCCTGGCTGTTGCCCGTGGTGCCAACCGAGAGCGGGCGGGGCGTGCCCAACTACCTTCCAGCTCTTGGTCGCTGGCAGATCATGGACAATCTGCGACGGAGTCTGGGCCCGCCGGCGCTGTTCGCCCTGTTGTCCGCCGGCTGGTTGTGGCTGCCCGGCTCGCCCTTGATCTGGACCCTGGCGTCATTCGCTGTGCCAGCCGCAGACCTCGTCACCACCACGGTCACCGGGCTGACCCGGAGATCGCCCCGCACGTCCGTGAGCGGGCTCATGCAAAGCAGCCGGTATGACGCAGTGCGTTGGCTACTGCAACTGGCCTTTCTGCCTTACACTGCGCAACTGACGGTGGACGCCATCGGCGCTACGCTCGTACGTTTGATGGCGAGCCACCGGCGCCTGCTCCAATGGACCACCTCCGCGCACACCATCTACCTCTTCGGCAAGGAGCGCAAGGTCGGCGTAACCTGGAGACGAATGTACGTCGGGCCCATCCTCGCGGCGTCGGTCACGTTCCTCATCGTTTTGATCAAGCCAGGCGCCCTTTTTGTCGCCGCGCCGCTTCTCCTCGCGTGGGTCATCTCTCCGCAGATCGCCCTCTGGACCAGCGCTCCCACGGTGCGACTGCAGAAACCGCTTTCCCCGGATCAGCGCCAGGCGTTGCGCCGCTTCGCTCTCCGCACCTGGCACTACTTCGAGGAGTTCGTCGGTCCGGAGGACAACTGGCTGCCACCTGACCACTATCAGGAAGCCCCACGCGGACTCGTCGCCCATCGGACCTCTCCAACAAACCTGGGCCTGCTCTTGCTTTCCACTTTGGCGGCCTACGATCTGGGCTTCATCGGCTTGACCAATCTCGGATGGCGGCTAGGCTACGCCTTCGGGAGCATGGGAAAGCTGCAACGGTACCGCGGCCATTTGTTCAACTGGTATGATACACGTAGTCTGAGGCCCTTGCCTCCGCGATACGTCTCCACCGTGGATAGCGGCAACCTGGCGGCATGTCTTCTGGCCCTAAGACAAGGCCTGCTGGCCCTCAGTCACGATCCAGTTCTACGCTGGCAGCGCTGGGAGGGCCTACTCGACGCGTTGTCCGCGGTTGGCGAGATCGTGGACAGAATCGCCGGTCCCGAGGCACCGACAGCCATCACTGAATGCCGCGAGCACCTGGGCCACATCAGTCGGCAGGTGCTTTTGGTGCAGAACGAGCCAGAGCGTTGGCCCACAATGCTCGGGAAGCTGGAAGAGGAACACTGGCCAGAGTCCGAACGCTTGCTGAGGCTGGCGATGGAATCGGTCTCGGGCTCTCGAGATGCCGTGGTGTGGCGCGAGCTGGGGACCTGGGTGGAGCGGGTGCGCTATCATCTCTTCGACGCCCGACGCGAGACGGATCTGCTACTCGCCTGGTTGGCCGCTGTCAGTGAGCCACCATCGTTGATCAGCAGCCCGGAGGCCGACCCGGCGACGGTCGACGCCTGGCGGGCCCTGGTACTTGCCCTGCCCACCAATCCACGGCTTGACGAAATCCCCAAGGTGTGTGATGAAGCTCGGACACGACTGGCCCAACTCCAGGAAAACCTGCGCGATGATGACAGGCTGGCCGACGAGCTGGCGAAGGCTCACAGCTGGTGCAGCCGCCTCCGCAACGGGCTAGACTCCTCCCGAGAGGCTGCGTCGGCCCTGCTGAGGAACTACGAGAAGCTAGGCGTCCAGGCGGAGGCCTACTTCCAGGCTATGGAGTTCGGCTTCTTGTACGATGACCAACGCCAGTTGTTCCACATCGGCCATAATGCCACGACCGGGAGACTGGATGCCAACTACTACGACCTCCTGGCGTCGGAGGCCCGCATGACCAGCCTGGTAGGCATCGCCAAGGGTGACGTCCCCCAGAGCCACTGGGTGCATCTGGGTCGCCCTTTCACCCTGGCTGACGGCGAACGCGTGCTTCTCTCCTGGGGCGGCAGCATGTTCGAGTATCTCATGCCGACCCTGCTGATGCGCGGCTACGAAGGTACCTTCATAGAGCAAAGCGCCCGCGCCGCTGTCCGTCGGCAGATGGCTTATGGCCGGGAGAAGGGCGTACCGTGGGGTATTTCGGAGTCGGGCTACTACGCCTTCGACGCGAACATGGGCTATCAGTATGGTCCTCTCGGCGTACCGGGGCTAGGGTTGAGGCGCAACCTGGAAGCGGATCTGGTGATAGCTCCCTACGCCTCTCTGCTTGCTCTGCCGTTCCAGCCGGAGCCAGTGATGAAGAATCTCGCCCAATTCATCAAGCTGGGGATGCTCGGCCTGTACGGATTCTGCGAGGCCATCGACTACACGCCCTCAAGAGTTCCCCCCGGGCGAAGCAGTGCGATTGTGCGCTCCTACTATGCGCATCACCACGGCATGAGCCTCCTGGCCATGACCAACTATCTCCAGCACGAAGGGATGCTGCGTCGCTTCCATGCTGATCCTCGCATCCAGAGCGTGGAACTGCTGCTACAAGAGAAGACCCCCCGGCAAGCACCGGTCGAATACATCCGGGCGGAGGCAGCCCGGCGTCTTCGCCGGGTCGAACGCGGAATCGCGAGCAGCCCATGGAGCGTACCCGTGGGCGGACCGTCGCCCCAGGTGCATCTACTCTCCAACAGGCGGTACACCGTGCTCGTGTCCAGCACCGGCGGGGGCTACAGTCATTGGCAAGACATAGACCTCACGCGTTGGTGTGCCGATGCCACCATGGACGACTGGGGAACCTGGCTGTATGTGAAGGACAGAGAGAGTGGTGCGCTCTGGTCGGCCGCCCATCAGCCGATCGGTTCTCCGGCGGAGGACGAGGAGGTGGTCTACTACGCCCACAGGGCGGAGTTCCGCCGCCGGCACCGCGACGTCGCCTCCCGGTTGGACATCATCGTGGCGCCCGATGACGATCTGGAGATCCGCCGTGTCATCCTGACCAACCACAGCGCACACCGCCGCCACCTGACTCTCACCAGCTACGGGGAAGTGGTCTTGGCGCCGCAGGCACACGACCGTAGCCATCCAGCTTTCAACAAGCTCTTTATCCAAAGCGAATACTTCCCAGGATTGCACGCCCTGGTGTTTCACCGCCGCATACGTGAGGCCGATGAAGCGCCGGTCTATCTCGGTCATGCGGTGTGCACGAAGCATGGGGGAAGAAGCACCGATGCTCACGAGAGCGACCGTGGACAGTTCCTGGGTCGAGGCCGGACACCCCTCGATCCCCAGGCCCTCAGCGACGGCAGTTCCGGGCTTTCAGGGACCACGGGCGCGACACTGGACCCGATGTTCGCCCTCGGGGAGGACATCGAGTTGGGCCCCTACGCCACCCGGGAGGTCGCCTACCTCACCCTGGCTGCGAGGTCCCGAGAGGAGGTGCTGGCCCTGATCGAGCGCTATCAGGACTGGTCCCGCATAGAACTGGCCTTTGACCAGGCGCTGTCCCGCGCCGACCTTGAGTTGCGCCACCTCGACCTGACCCCGGCGGACTTGCCGCCATTCGATCAACTGCTCTCCGCCCTTCTCTATCCTCATGCTGCGCTGCGTGCTGACGCCTCCGTCCTGGCGGCCAACACGAAGGGTCAGCCCGGCCTGTGGCCGTACTCGGTTTCCGGCGATGTTCCAATACTGCTGGTGCGTATCGGCACCGAGGGAGGACTGGCCCTGGTGCAGGAGCTGCTCAGGGCCCAGGCCTACTGGCGAAGCCGACAGATGGACATCGACCTGGTGATTCTCAACCAGCAAGACATGGGGTACGACCAACCCCTGCACGGTCAGTTGCGATCATTGATCAGCCGCCTGGGCCATGAGGCCTGGCTGAACCAACGTGGAGGGGTATTTGTCCTGTTCGCTGAGCAGATGGACCAGAAGGATCTGATCCTGTTCGAGACTGCCGCCCGAGTTATTCTGGATGGGGAAAAGGGCTCGCTTGCCCAGCAACTGGGCCAGGTACCCACCGAGCCCGCGCGTCTGCCACCCCTTTACCCGACCCTGCCCAAACCCGAGGACGTCGAGCCCACACCGCCGCTGACCCGGCCGACAAACCTTCTCTTTGACAACGGTCTGGGCGGTTTCGCGGCCGACGGGCGAGAGTATGTGATCTATCTTGAGCCAGGGCAGAAGACGCCAGCCCCCTGGATTAATGTCATCGCCAATCCCAACTTCGGGTTCCTGGTCTCCGAATCGGGCAGCGGCTTCACCTGGGCGGAGAACAGCGGCGAAAACCGGCTCACCACCTGGCGCAACGACCCAGTGAGCGATGCGCCGAGCGAGGCACTGTATCTACGCGACGAGGAGACGGGAATCGTATGGTCGCCCACGCCCCTGCCGGCAGGTGCACCGGCCCCCTACCTGATCCACCACGGCGCTGGCTACTCCGTTTTCGAGCACCACAGCCATGGCTTGAGACAACACCTGCGCCTTTTCGTGGCACCAGAGGCGCCGGTGAAGCTGGTGCACTTGCGCCTGGAGAACGTATGGAAACGCCACCGCCGGGTCACCGCAACCTTCTACGCAGAATGGGTACTCGGTACTCACCGCGACAAGACGCAGCAGCACATTGTTCCGGAGTTCGAGGCCCAAAGCCAGGCCCTGCTGGCACGTAACCCCTTTGACGAACGCTTCGGGCGTCGTGTGGCCTTCCTGGCAGCTAGCCAGCCACTCCACGGCCTCACCGCCGATCGCACCGAGTTCCTCGGCTGTCAGGGAAACCTGAGTAATCCCACCGCCCTGGAGATGGTCGGGCTGGCCAGCGCCGTCGATACTGGTCTCGACCCCTGCGCGGCCATACAACTGCATGTCGATCTGGCGCCTGGTGAGGCGAAGGAGGTGTTCTTCCTGCTAGGCCAAGGTGCTGATCGGCGAGAGGCCCTGCAACTGGTCAAGCGCTTTCAGGATCCAGCTCAGGTGGAGGCGGCGTGGGCGGCCACTGGCGAGTATTGGGATGGTCTGCTGGGCACCGTCACGGTGGAGTCGCCCGATCCAGCCATGAACCTGCTCTTGAACCGTTGGCTGCTCTACCAAACGCTGGCCTGTCGCCTATGGGCTCGTTCTGCGCTCTACCAATCGAGCGGCGCCTTCGGCTTCCGAGATCAGTTGCAGGACGTGATGGCCTTGGTGTATGCCGCTCCCCAGTTGGTGCGAGCACATATCCTGCAAGCGGCTGGCCATCAGTTCGAGGAAGGAGACGTACTCCACTGGTGGCATCCCCCTTCTGACACTGGAGTGCGGACCCGCATTTCAGATGACCTGCTGTGGCTTCCTTTCGTGACCGCCCACTATGTAACCAGCACCGGGGATGCCTCTATCATGAACGAGAGAGTGCCCTTCTTGAAGGGTCAACCTCTCGAGCCAGAGGAGCAGGAACGCTACGGCGGCTATGAGACCGCCGCCGAGAGCCATACCTTGTATGAGCACTGCCGCCGGGCCCTGCAACGGGGCACAACCTCTGGGGCGCACGGGCTGCCCCTCATCGGGACTGGGGACTGGAACGATGGCCTGAACCGTGTGGGCATTCAGGGTCGAGGTGAGAGTGTGTGGCTGGGCTGGTTCCTCTACGCCACCTTGATGCGTTTCTCTCCCCTCTGCGCCTTGATGGACGATGAGGGACAGGCCGCCAAGTATCGCGAGCAGGCGGAGGATCTCCGCCAGGCTCTGGAGGCCAACGCGTGGGACGGCGAATGGTACCTGCGCGCCTACTATGACGATGGAACGCCCTTGGGTACGGCGCAAGACGCTGAGTACCAGATCAGCTCCATCGCTCAGGCTTGGGCCGTTTTGTCGGGAGCGGCGGACCCTGCCCGCGCGGCGCAGGCCATGGAGGCCGTTGCCGAACGCCTCGTAGACAACGAGGCAGAGCTGATGTTGCTCTTTAGCCCGCCCTTCGACAAGACGCCGCGAGATCCAGGATACATCAAAGGCTATCCGCCAGGGGTTCGGGAGAACGGCGGGCAATACACCCACGGAGTCCTGTGGACCGTGTGGGCCTTCGCGCAGCTAGGCCAGGGAGATCGCGCTGAAAGGCTATTCCGGCTGCTCAATCCCATCTATCACGGCGCGAATGGGGAACACGTCGCTCGCTACCGGGTTGAACCATACGCGGTGCCGGCAGATGTGTCAGGAGTGGCTGCCCACGCCGGCCGCGGCGGCTGGACCTGGTACACAGGATCCGCAGGATGGATGTATAGACTTGGAGTGGAGGCCATCTTGGGTCTGAGACGGCAGGGGGAAACTCTGCACATCACTCCCTGCATCCCCAAGAACTGGCCAGGCTACGAGATCCGGTACCAGAACGGAGAAACGTTCTATCGGATCTCTGTGGAGAACCCCAGCGGTGTCAGCCAAGGCGTGAAACGCGTGGTGCTGGACGGAGAGTTATTGCCCGGACCCGACATACCTCTGCTCCGGGACGGCGGGGCGCATCAGGTGCAGGTGGAGATGGGCTGAGCCGTTTCCAGTGCGGCCATCACGCGCAGCCCACCAGCCAAAACTACGTGTGACGGGTTCCCCGACTGGCTGCGCCACACTGTACCTGGTCCACGCTATAGGGCGGGTGGGATTCGAACCCACACCCGGGTTACCCCAGAACGGATTTTAAGTCCGTAGCGTCTACCGTTCCGCCACCGCCCCTCCAGCGGTATTGTACCCCGGCCGCCAAGCGCAACGCAACCCATCCTCGATTGGCCAGCCGGGGGCGGCGTGAGAGGACCCTACGGCGTCTTCATCCAGGAGAAGAAGATCCTCAACAGAATGCTACCCACCACGCAGGTCACGATCATCACGGGAAGCCCCCCGCGCATCCGGACGGAACAGAGAGGTGCTGTCAGGGTCAAGTTACCCCAGCTGTGAGACCGGATAGCTTGGTTGGGAATCTTGCGCACTCCTTCCATACTTGACAATAAGAAATCTTAAAGTTCCTCTCGTCGATGAAACTGGATGACACAGACAAGGCGTCTTGTGGTATAATAGGATCGCGTGCATCAATACTTAAGATCTTGGCCCCGATATTAAGCCTGGATTCACAAATCGGAGTCTCTGTGTCACACTTTTCCTGAGGTGGGGCGATTGGACACACCTCCGGCTGCGAATGGCAGCACTGACCACGAGTCTATCACCGACAATCTTGGGGTTAGGATGCGTGCTCGGCGAAAAGCACTTGGGCTGAGCCTGCGAGCCCTGGCAGCCAGGACCGGGGTATCCGCAAGCTTCCTGAGCCAGGTAGAGAGGGGCCTCGTCAGCCCTTCCATTCAAACCCTGATTGCTGTGTCACGTGCGCTCGAGGTCCCCATCTATCACTTCCTCTTGGAGAGCCCAGACCCCGTCGTCAAGCGCGGCCGACGCCGCAGGCTCTTCATGCCTGACACATCCGTGGACTATGAGCTCCTCTGTCCGGACGTACACAGAAGTATGGAGGTCTCCTTGGGGCAGTTGCAGGCCAATGCTGTATCCAGCGACGAGCCACTGGCCCATGCTACAGAGGAGTTCATGCTGGTCCTCGAAGGTGCCATGGAAATAGAGATAGGGCCTCGCCGCTATGTCCTTGAAGCCGGCGACTCCATTTACTATCACGGATTAGCCCCGCATCGTTTTTTCTCAGTTGGCGCCCAAGACCTCGTCTTCATATCGGCCGTAAGCCCTCCCGTCGCAGGCTGGAGGCCGAATGCGAGCCAGACGTCATGAAGACGGAGCGGATCAAACTCGCGCGGAGGTTCGGAGGTCCGCAAACAAGGCCCCAACGGCGCGCTGTTCCTCTGGCTAGCCATGAAAGGCACCCATGAGGCCGCACACGATTGAGTTGGCCTGACTCCCCTTGCTCGTGAGCAGGTTTTCTTTCCATGTGTCTTGCGCACATTGGGGCTCCAATAATCTCATTGAATAGGGAGGCTGTATGATGGCAGAGAAATCACGGAAGACTGTAGTGAACGCGTGGAACGAATGGGATCCACTGAAACACGTTATTGTCGGCCGCGCCGACGGGACCATGGTTCAGGGCCCTGAGACCGCCGTTCAACGCGACTGGACTGAGGATGGTTTTCCACCAGGCACTTGGGGGCCTTACCCCCAGGAAATGCAGGACAGGGCAAACGAGCAGTTGGACAATTTCGCCAAGATCCTCGAAGCTCGAGGCATTCGCGTCGACCGCCCCACGCCCATCGATTTCAGCCAGGCGGTTCAAACCCCCGACTGGAAGCAGGAAACGATGTTTGGCTGTGCTCCCGCTCGGGATTTGCTGCTCACGGTCGGTAATGAGATTCTGGAAGCCACTATGTCCTACCGCAGCCGCTGGTTTGAGTATCTCTGCTACCGACCACTATTCGAACAGTACTTTAGAGAGGATCCAAACTTCCGCTTCGAGGCCGCGCCGAAACCACGCCTAACAGAGAACTCTTACAAGAAAGGGTGGTGGGAGGATTGGAACTCATTGACCGAAGAAGAGCAGTTTGAGCGCGCCGAAAAGGGCGACTGGTTGCCAACTGAAGCAGAGCCCTTGTTCGATGCCGCCGACGTTGTCCGCTACGGGAAGGATCTTTTTGCCCAGAAGTCAATGGTTACCAACGACGCTGGTGTTGACTGGTTGCGACGCCATTTTCCAGACCATCGAGTCCATAAGGTGGGGCGGAGGGAACTCCTGCCGTGGCACATGGACACGACTCTCGTTCCTCTGCGGCCGGGCTTGGCGCTTATCAATCCGGAGCGAATCCCTCTCGGAACGGCGGAAATGGAACTGTTCCGGAAGAATGACTGGAAAATCGTGGAAGCCCCGAAAGCGCTTCTCAAGAAGAAAGGGCCGCTGGACTTCTGCAGTTGGTGGCTAAACATGAACACTCTGGTGCTCGATCCGAAGACCATCTGTGTTGAAGCCAGTGAGACCCCCGTCATGGAGTTGTTCGACAAGCATGGCTTTGAAATCGTCCCAGTTCCCTTCTATGAAGTGTCACCATTTGGAGGCGGACTTCACTGCTGTACGGCAGATGTCTACCGGGAAGGGACCTGCGAAGACTTCTTCCCTAATCAGATAGAGGGGTTCTAGTCGAGCAAGCTCGGTTTTCGATCGCCGAGGGAGTGCAGGGGACGCATTCCTTCAAGGCCAACCCTCACGGCGATGAGTTGATGAGGTCTCTGGTGCTCAGGGTTTACATTTCGGACCTGACGGCCTTGGCTGATCACCGCGGGGGACCGCGCTGCCTGACTGCTGAACTCGAGCCCGACAAGGAGTGACGGCAGCCTCTGCTCAAGATTGGCAAGAGGCTCAGAATGGAGGGCGGCATGCTGGTAGACCGCATGACCTGGGAAGAGTATCGGGATGAGGTAGCCCGAAGGATCATCATCCTCCCGGTGGGCTCGTTGGAACAACACGGACCCCATCTGCCCTTGAATGTCGACGTCGTGATCCCAACTGGCTTGGCGAAGATGGTATGCGAGGAACTGGACGGCATGGTGTTGCCGCCGATCTCGTATGGGTATAAGGCGCAGGGTGGCGGGGAGCTGTTTCCCGGTACAACTAGCCTGGATGGGATCACGCTGATCAACTTGACGCTCGACATACTGCGGGAGACGTATCGTCATGGCGGGAGGAGATTCCTTGTGCTTAACGGACACTATGAGAACACCGCGTTTGTGACCGAGGCGGTGGAGCTTTTGGGACGCGCAGTAAGTGATGCAACTGTCGTGATCCTATCGTGGTGGGATCAGGTTTCAGATGGGATGATTGATGAGCTCTTCGCGGAGGCTGGTTTCCCAGGATGGGAGCTGGAGCACGCGGCCATCACAGAAACCTCCCTGATGCAGTACTTCGCCCCGGAACTAGTACGAGGGGACAGGATCCTCGACGACCAGAGCGAGCGGACACCGACATACTCCATCTTTCCGCCGCCAGACGACATCATTCCCAAGTCTGGTGTCCCCTACAAGGCAACCCACGCTTCGCGCGAGAAAGGGGAGAAGCTGGCGAAGCACGTTGTGGCCGCCATCGTGCACATGGCTAGAGAAGAGCTCGGTCCGGGCAGCTAACAGAACCAGTCCCTTGTGATAGCCTGGGGACCTTTCGAGACCAAGGAGGAACAGATGGCCTTCAACCTGAGGAACAGAAGTTTCCTGAAGCTGTTGGATTTCACTTCCAATGAGATCGAGTTCCTGCTGACCCTCTCTGCAGATCTGAAGAGAGCAAAATACGCCGGAACTGAGCAGCCGAGATTGACAGGAAAGAACATAGCGCTCATCTTTGAGAAGGCCTCGACCCGAACGCGCTGCGCCTTCCAAACAGCGGCCTACGATCAGGGCGCGCACGTGACCTATCTGGGACCGACAGGTTCCCAGCTGGGCACCAAAGAGTCCATGAAAGACACCGCCAGGGTCTTGGGCAGGATGTACGACGGGATCGAATATCGGGGCTTTGGGCAAGAAAGAGTGGAAGAACTCGCCGAATATTCGGGAGTGCCCGTCTGGAACGGCCTGACAAATGAATTCCATCCCACCCAGGTGCTGGCTGACCTACTGACCATGATGGAGCACAGCCACAAGCCCCTCAGTCAGGTCACGTTTGCCTACCTGGGCGATGCCCGCAACAACATGGGCAATTCGCTGTTGGTGGGAGCTGCCAAGATGGGAATGGATTTCCGATCAGTGGCCCCCGAGAGCGTCCAGCCGGGTCCGGAACTGGTCGCCCAAGCCCAGGAGATCGCCAAGCAGACCGGAGCGAGAATCACCATCACCGATGATTTGGACAATGGTGTCAAGGGTTGCGATTTCCTGTGCACGGACGTTTGGGTTTCTATGGGCGAACCAGAGGAGGTCTGGGAGCAAAGAATCGACCTGCTGAAGCCCTATCAGGTCAACGGAGAAGTGATGGCCAAGACCGGCAATCCTAACGTGAAGTTCATGCATTGTCTTCCGGCCTTTCATAATCGCCAGACAGTTATCGGTGAGAACGTCTACCAGGGATTCGGCCTCGAGTCGATGGAGGTGACCGAAGAGGTCTTCGAGTCGCCGGCCTCCGTCGTATTCGATGAAGCCGAGAATCGAGTTCACACGATCAAAGCCATCATGGTGGCAACTTTGGGAAACTGATGGACCTTATCTTAGAGAACTGGAGGGAATCGTGTCCAAGAGAAATGTGATCATCATAGGTGCAGCGGGAAGAGATTTCCACAACTTCAATACCTACTACCGCGACAATGAACTCTACAACGTCGTCGCCTTTACCGCCGCACAAATCCCTGACATCGCGGGACGGAGATACCCGCCCGAATTGGCTGGCAAACTCTATCCCGAAGGCATCCCCATCTACGCCGAGCACGACCTTCCCAAATTGATCAGGGAGCTGGA
>Ga0307379_10004640_pt1 | contig 19527 bp, 14 predicted proteins | sample UN2MG_FD_202237 | JGI IMG/M metagenome (GOLD analysis project Ga0307379, IMG submission 202237) | Soil microbial communities from Risofladan, Vaasa, Finland - UN-2 | ecosystem: Environmental > Terrestrial > Soil > Coastal area > Acid sulfate soil | place: Finland: Risofladan, Vaasa | collected... | reverse complement strand
GCCTGGGGTGCAACATCGGCGCCGGGCTGATCTGCTCGGACCTGAACGAGCTGGGGATGGCCGTCAGCACGGCCGTCACCGACGGCAAGTTCGACATGAAGCTCTGGGGCTCGGCGGGCATGAACAACCTGACGCCGCTGTGGCTGCTGAAGTACCTGCCGAACATGCTGGCCTGCCACGTGACAATCATCCACGGCGCCGAGGGACCCAGCAACACGATCACGTGCGGCGACGCGTCGGGGCACCTGGCCGTCGGCGAGGCCGCCAGGCTGATCGCCAGGGGCGCTGCCGACGCGGCGGTCGCGGGCGGCGCCGAGTGCAAGCTCAACCCCATGGGCCTGCTCCGCCAGGGCCTGCTCAATCGGCTTTGCGTGAACGGCAACGACTCACCCGCGGGCGCGTGCCGCCCCTTTGACGCCTCGCACGAGGGCACGGTCATCGGCGAGGGCGGCGGGCTGGTCATCCTGGAAGACCTCGACCGCGCGAAGGCCCGCGGCGCGAGAATCTACGCCGAGTTCGTCGGCCTGGGCGCCGCGTGCGACCCCGCCGGCATCGACGTCACCAGGCCCACCGCCGGCTCGCTGCACCTGGCGGTCCGCAAGGCCATTGACGACGCCGGCATCGAGCCCGGCGAGGTGGACATGGTCCTCGCCCACGGCACCGGCGTGGACGGCGAGGACCGGCAGGAGGCCCAGGCGTGGCAGACGGCCATGGACGGCGCCCTGGGCGAGACGCCCGCAGCCGCACTGACGGGCGGCATCGGTTCGCTGTTCGCCGGCGCCGGCGGCGTTGCGGTCGCGGCCGCCGCTATGGCGCTGCACACGCAGACGGTGCCGCCGACCGTGAACTTCTCGCGGCCCTGCGACGGCTGCCGGCTTGACCTGGCCGCCCGGCCTCGAAAGGCCGAGCTGCGGCACGCAGTCACCGGCGCCTTCAGCGTCGGCGGGCAGAGCGGGGCGTGCGTCCTGAAGAGATACGAGAAGTAGAGGCCGGGCAGGATCGGACAACGGCATGCGACACAGAGACACAGCTACTTGCATGACTGGGCGACGGATGCAGGTCCAGCGTATGGCCGGTCCTGCGGCCCGAAGGGCCGCGATTCACCAGCCCAGGGCGAAGCCCTGGGTGTCGGGTTCGTGGGGTCCACCGAGCCCTGAAAGGGCGGGGCAACAGACCGTCTCGCCCTTACAGGGCTTGTGCACGGTTGGCCGTGTCGGCGACCCAGGGCTCCGCCCTGGGCTAATGAATGTAAGCCTTTCAGGCTTGGCTGCCTGGCAGTCGCAGCCCGGCGACGCTGACCCATGCAAGAAGCTAAGGCACGCAGCGGCACAGACGAACGCGTTCGTCGCGTTTTCTGGACCTCCGTGCTTCTGTGTCGAAACAGAACGCCCGGCTCAGCTCGGGCGCAGCCTGGTGGAGCATGTCTGATAGGCGCGTAGTCATCACGGGCATGGGCACGGTCAACCCGCTGGCCCACAACGTCGAGGAGACCTGGAAGGCCATGCTCGCCGGCCGCAGCGGCATCGCCCCCACCGAGCTGTTCGATGCCAGCACCTTCCCGACCGTCTTCTCGGCGCAGGTGCGTGACTTCGACCTCGCCGCCCACGTGCCCGACGCCGACCGGCACCGCAACGCCGGCCGACACGGGCGATTCGCCCTGGCGGCGGCCGTCCAGGCGTGGAGGCAGTCAGGCCTCGGCGACTGCACGAACCTCGACCGCGCCCGGCTGGGCATATACCTCGGCAGCGGCGAGGGCAGCTTCGATTTCGACAACTTCACCTCCGTCCTCGTGGACTCCTGGCGCGACGGGCGGGTCGATACCGCGGTCTGGGCGGAGCTGGCCTTTCAGCGCATGGACCTGTATCGCGAGGTCGAGCAGGAATCGAACATGGTCCTGGCCCACCTGGCCAGCGAGTTCGACGTGCTGGGCCCGGCGTTCGACGTGCTGACAGCCTGCGCCGCCAGCACGCAGGCCATCGGCGAGGCGGCACTCCAGATCCGCCACGGCGACGTGGACGCCGTCATCACCGGCGGGGCGCACAGCATGATCCACCCCTACGGCCTGACCGGCTTCAACCGCCTCACCGCGCTGTCGGTCCGCAACGACCAGATCGAGACGGCCTCGCGCCCCTTCGACCAGACCCGCGACGGCTTCGTCCTCGGCGAGGGGGCAAGCATCCTCCTCATCGAGGAGCACGATCACGCCAAGGCCCGCGGCGCGAGGGTGCTCGGCGAGATACTCGGCTACGGGGCCTCCGCCGACGCCTTCAGGATCACCGACCAGGACCCCGAGGGCAGAGGCGCCGCCGCCGCCATGACCAACGCCCTGAGCGATGCCGACCTGGAGCCGGCGGACATCGACTACATCTCCGCGCACGGCACCGGAACCCAGCAGAACGACCAGGTGGAGACTCGGGCGATCAAGGCCGTCTTCGGCGCCCGCGCCTACGAGCTGCCCGTCTCCAGCGTCAAAAGCATGATCGGGCACCTGATCGCGGCCGCCGGCGCCACCGAGCTGATCACGTGCGTGCTGGCGATCCGCGATCAGATCATCCCCCCGACCACGAACTACCGCCACCCGGACCCGGAGTGCGACCTGGACTACGTGCCCAACGAGCCGCGAAAGGCCAAGGTCCGCATCTGCATGTCCAACAGCTTCGGCTTCGGCGGACAGAACAACGCGCTGGTCGTCTGCGGCCCACGAACGTGAAGACTCGCTTTGGCAGGGGCTCTGAAGACCAAACCATAGCCATGGCTCGGCTTTGAGGCCGGCGCAGATCCGCCTTGATCTGACCGCGCATCCGGGCATATGCTTCTGCGAAAGTTGCGTCGGCAGATCGACGGTCGGCGGGAAGCTTTCCCGCGGTGAGGGGAGCGAATGAGCTGGATCCTTGCGGCGGACAGTGCGAGTTTGACGATCTGGGAATGGCTGAGCCGGTACTGGGCGGCCATCGCCATCGCCTTGACGTGCCTGTCGCTGGCGGTGTTCCTGATACTGCTGCTGGCCAAGTACGTCCGCATCTGCCTGACGATCTTCGTGGACACCCCCCCGCCGCTTTCGATGGGGCCGCTGGACTTCCAGCCGCTGCACGGCGAGGTGGTGCGGTTCCGCAGCTTCGACGGCACCAGCCTGCGCGGCATGCACCTGAAGACGCCCAACCGCTCGGCGTACAAGGGCACGATCGTCTTCTGTCACGAGTTCGGCTCGGACATGCACAGTTGCGCCCGCTACTCGCGGCCGCTGATTGAGGCGGGCTTCGACGTGTTCACGTTTGACTACCGCGGGCACGGGCAAAGCTCGTGCGGCGGGCGATACCGGCCGTTGCAGTGGCCCTCGGACAAGGAGCTGGAGGACACCCTCGGCGCCTGCGCGCACGTGGAGAACGTTCTGGCGGCCGACGGCAGGCCAACGCAGATCGGCGTGTTCGGCATCTCGCGAGGCGCGGGTGCGGCGCTGCTGGCGGCCTCCAGCGACGCCAACATCCAGGCCATCATCTGCGACGGGGCCTTCAGCACCGACACGACGATCATCGCACTGATGAAGCGATGGGCCCACATCTTCGCCCGCGTCAAGCTCGTGTACGAGAACCACACAGAGACGTTCTGGCGATTCCTGCTGTGGCTGCTGATGCGTTTCGCCCAGCCCAAACTCGGCTGCCGCTTCCCGTCCGTCCGCAAGGCCCTCAAGGAGATGAGGCCACGGGCCATCTTCTTCATCCACGGCCAGCGCGACAGCTATATCCGGGAGGACCAGACCCGCTTGCTCTGCGCCGACGCGCCCGAGCCCAAGTACCTCTGGATCGTCCCAGACGCAAAGCACAACCAGTCGGTCGTGGTGCATCCGAAGCAGTACGCCGCGAGGACGGCCGCCTTCTTCCTGCTGCACCTGTACGGCGAGGCCGTTGACGAGAGCCAGATCACATCGCCTGCCGTCACGGAGGTGGCGTGATGGGCGCCAAGGCCCGCAGCCGCCTGTGAGTATCCCGGCGAGGCCCTCTTTGGGTATACTGCCGCGATATGGGATTGGCGAGGACACTGCTGAGGCCGGTTGCGTACGCGGCCGGCCTGCACGCTTCCGGGCAGTTGCGGGCCTTCCTCAGCGCGCACGAACGGACCGCGGCGGTCCAGCAGCGTCTGCTCTCGGAGCTGATCGCGGCCCACGAGCAGACCGACTTCGGGCGGGACCACGGCTTCGGCCGAATCCGCACCTACGGCGACTTCACGTCCGCCGTTCCCATCCGCTCGTACGAGGCCCTGCGCCCGTACGTCGAGCGCGTCCTCGACGGCCACGACGCCGCCCTGCTGCCGCCGGACGACAGGGCGCTTATGTTCTCCATGACCTCCGGCACGACGGGCCGGCCCAAGCACATACCCGTCACGCGGCGGTTCCTGCGCGGCCTGCGGCGCGGGTGGAACGTCTGGGGCCTGCGGTCGCTTCGGGACCATCCCGAAGCGTGGCTGCGGTCGATCCTCCAGATATCCTCGTCGATGCGCGAGTCGAGCAGTCCTAGCGGCGTGCCCTGCGGGGCCGTCAGCGGACTGCTCGCCGTCACCCAGAAGCGGATCGTCCGCCGCATGTACGTCGTGCCGCCGGCGGTCGCCGACATCCACGACCCGGCCGTCAAGTACTACACGATCCTCCGCTGCGGCGTCGGCCGCGACGTGTCCATCATCACGACGGCAAACCCGTCCAGCACAATCAAGCTGATCGAGACGGGCCAGCAGCACGCCGACCGCCTCGTGCAGGACGTGGCCGCCGGCACGTACCGTCCGCCGGGTGAGGCGCCGGCCGATCTGGCCAAGGCGCTTAGGTTCAAGCCGCGGCCGGCCCTGGCCGCTCGCCTACGCGACGGAATCAGGCGCGACGGGCAACTGATGCCCGGGCATTTCTGGAGGCCGGCCTTCCTGGCCAACTGGACCGGCGGAACGCTGAAGCTCTACCTGCCGCGACTGAGGGCGCTCTTCGGCGACGTGCCCGTGCGCGACGTCGGCCTGCTGGCCAGCGAGGGCCGATTCTCCGTGCCGCTCGCAGACCATACGCCGGCCGGCGTCGCCGAGATCACCGCCAACTTCCTGGAGTTTATCCCCGCAGAGCAGCGCGACAGCGAACGCCCCGACGCGCTCCGCGCCCACGAGCTGGACGTCGGCCACGAGTACTTCCTGGTCTTCTCCAACTGGACCGGCCTGTGGCGATACGACCTGGACGATCGTGTCCGCGTCGTGGATCGCCTCGGGCGAAGCCCCGTATTCGAGTTCCTCTCGCGCGGCTTGCACACCGCCAGCATCACCGGCGAGAAGATCAGCGAGCATCAGGTGGTGGAGGCGATGCGCCTCGCCGCGGCGGCCGCCGGGGTGACCGTCGAGCGCTTCTGCGTACAGGGACGCTTCGCCGCCACGCCGTACTACGAATTGCGGTTGGACGCTGAGCAGTCCGCCGCCGCCCATGCGCTGGCTGGCGGTGTGGACCGCGAACTCGGCGAGCTGAACATGGAATACCGCTCCAAGCGCGACAGCGGGCGCCTGGGACCGATCCGGCCGGTGCTCCTGGCCGCTGGCGCGATGGAGCAAGCCGAGGCCCGCAACATTCTTCGCCGTCGCGGCCGGGGCGAACAGTACAAACACCAATACCTGTTAACGGACGTGATCGGTGAGTAGCTGGATGAGGGACATCTTTCGGGGCGACGGCGGGGCCTCGCTGGAGTTCCACGGCGCAGCCGGCCAGACGACCGGGTCGATGCACCTGCTGCATCTTCCGACGGGCCCCGTCGCGCTTGACTGTGGGCTGTTCCAGGGCCGACGGCGCGAGGCCGACGCCATGAACCGCACCTTCCCTCTCGACCCGAAGGACCTGCGCGGCGTGCTGCTGTCGCACGCGCACATCGACCACAGCGGCAACCTGCCCGGCCTGGGGCGCGACGGCTTCGACGGCGACGTGTACGCCACGCCCGCCACCTGCGACCTGTGCCGCATCATGCTGGCCGACTCCGCGCACATACACGAGGAAGACGCCCGATACTGGAACGAGAGGCGCGCACGCGACCCGTCGGAGTACATCGAGCCTCTCTACACGGCCGAGGACGCGGAGGCGATCATGAAGTGCTTCCGCCCCGCCCCCTACGATCAGCCCGTCGAGTTCGCCGACGGCGCGTCGGCCACCTTCATCGAGGCCGGCCACATTCTCGGCTCGGCCTGCATCCTGGTCGAGCTGAAGAACCCGCCGGTGCGGCTGCTCTACACCGGCGACCTGGGCCGATTCGACGTGCCCATACTCCGCGACCCCACCGAGCCGCTGCCGGAGGTGGACTACCTCATCACCGAGTGCACCTACGCCGGCCGCCGCCACTCCGACGCGGCCGGCATGAAGGACAAGCTCGTCCGGATCATCAACCAGACCCGCGACGCCGGCGGGAAGGTCATAATACCGTCCTTCAGCGTCGGGCGGACGCAGACCGTGGTGTACTACCTGTCCCAGGCCATCGAGGAAGGCCTGCTGGAGGACCTGCCGATCTACGTTGACTCGCCGCTGTCCACGAACGCCACCGAGGTCTTCCGCAAGCACCCGGAGCTGTACGACCGTCAGGCGTGCGAGTTCTGGGAGCGGACCGGGGGCCTCTTCGGGATGGGCAAGGTCACGTTCATCACCGACGTGGGCGCCTCCAAGGCGCTCAACGAACGCGACGAGCCGATGGTCATCATCGCCTCCAGCGGCATGTGCGAGGCGGGGCGCATACTGCATCACCTCAAGAACAACGTCGAGGACGAGGCCAACACCGTCATCATCGTCGGCTTTCAGGCGCAGCACACGCTCGGGCGGCGGATCGTCGAGCGGCGCGAGGAGATCAAGATCTTCGGGCGGATGTACAAGCTGCTGTGCCGCGTGGAGGTGCTGAATGGCTTTTCGGCGCACGCGGACCACAACGACTTCGTGCGGATGCTGGGGCCGTTGGCGCCCAAGCTGAAGGCCGCCTTCGTGGTCCACGGCGAAACGGCGTCCATCGCCGCGATGAAGGAGCTGCTCGAAAGGGCCGGCTGCAAGGCGGTCCACGTGCCCAGCCCGAAGGACCGCTTCGAGCTCAACGGGGGCTGACTTGACCGGCAAATCCTTGCGACGTAACCTGCGGTCTGGCGAGGCGTGTGTGGCGGAAGCACTTAATTCTTCAACGCAAGTTGCTATCGCAAAACGCGGTGCGGTCTCAACATCCGAAGCACGAAATCCGAAACAATAACGAAATCCCAAGACCTTAATGTTCAAAACGGAAACTTCCGGCGCCGACCGACGGGACGTTTGGAGCATTTGATATTCGAGTTTCCGATTTGTTTCGGATTTCGGTATTCGGATTTCGGGATTGCGCCACAACCGTTTTTTCGACAAGCTGTTACAGGAGTCCCTGATTGTGGACTCGCGCTGTAGCATTAACATCTCGATCATCGGTCCCGGCCGCGTCGGCACGGCGATCGGCGTGCTGGCCGCCAGGGCGGGCCTATGCGTGGCCGCCGTCGCCGGAAGGAGCCGCCGGCGGGCGAAGGCGGCAGCCGCCAGGATAGGCCGCCGGACGCAGGCGCTTTCGCCGGCCGGCGCCGCCGCCGCAGGCGAGCTGGTCCTGCTGACCGTTCCCGACGACGCGATCGCGCCGCTGTGCGGCAGGCTGGCGCGGGCCAAGGCGTTCCGTTGCGGCGCGGTCGTGGCGCACTGTTCGGGCGCGCTGAGCAGCGAGGTGCTCCTGCCGGCTGTCGAGGCGTGCGAATGCCGCATCGGGTCGATGCACCCGCTCCAGACCTTTCCAACGTGGCAGGCCGCCGTCAAGGCGATGGGCGGCACGTGCTGCTTCATCGAGGGCGACCGGCTGGCCGTCGCCTCTCTCAAGCGCTTGGCCAGCGCCATCGGCGGCGTACCGGTGAGGATCGAACCGCAGGCCAAGGCGCTGTATCATGCCGCCGCGGTCGTTGCCTGCAACGATCTGGTGGCGCTTCTGGACGCGGCTGTCGCTATCGGGCAGGCAGCCGGCATCAGCCAGCGCAGGGGCCTGGCGGCCCTGGAGCCGCTGGTCCGCGCAACCGTGGACAACGTCTTCGCCATGGGCCCGGCCAAGGCCCTGACGGGCCCCGTCGCGCGCGGCGACCTTCAGACGGTCCGGCGACACTTGGCTGCCCTGCGGCGGGCCGCGCCGCAACTCGTCCGGCTGTACGCCGCGCTGGCCGAGCACGCGGCCAGACTGGCAGTGAGAAAGGGCACCCTGAGTCAGCCAGCGGCGACCCGACTGATCGCCGCTGTCGCGCCGGCAGGCAGAAGCCGCCCAACGAAACCCAAGAGGAAGGAGAACCCGTGATGGCTGCCCAGATAATCGACGGCGAGGCCGTCGCCAAGGAGATCAACGAACAGGTCGCCGCCGAGGCCAAGCAACTCGCCGACGCCGGCAGGCCCCCCCGCCTGGTCGCCGTCCAGGTCGGCGAGAACCCGGCCAGCAAGATCTACACGAACATGCAGGCCAAGAGCTGCCAGGCCGTCGGCATCGCCTACGATCTGCTGAACCTGCCCGCCGAGACCGCACAGGCCGAGCTGCTGGCCAAGATCGCCGAGCTGAACGGCGACGCGAAGGTCAGCGGCGTCATCCTCCAGATGCCGCTGCCGGCGGGAATCGACGCCCGCGCCGTCCAGGTGCGGATCGCACCCGACAAGGACGTCGAGGGCATGCACCCGGCGAACATGGGCCGGCTGTTCTATGGCGGCGGCGTCGTTGCGCCGTGCACGCCGATGGCGGCCGTCGAGCTGCTCCGCCGAGCCTGCCCGGACCTCGCCGGAAAGGAGACGGTCATCGTCGGCCACAGCGAGATCGTCGGCAAGCCGATCGCGATGATCCTCCTCCAGAGCCTGGACGCCTCGCCCACGGTGACGGTCTGCCACGTGGCAACGAAGGACCTGACCCTCCACACGCGCCGCGCGGAGGTGCTGATCGTGGCGACCGGCGTGCCGCAGGCCCGCTGGCTGGGCTATCGGCGGCGCAGGAAGGCCGGCGAGAACCCGCCGCTGCCGAACCTGTCGCCCCTGATCAAGGCCGACATGCTGCGCGACGGCGCCATCGTCATCGACGTGGCCATCAACCGCATCCCCAAGGGCTTCGACGACAGCGGCGAGCCGCTGAAGAACGAGAAGGGCCGCAATGCCATGGTCACCGTCGGCGACGTGGACTTCGAAGCCGCCAAGGACAAGGTCGCGGCGATCACGCCCGTTCCCGGCGGCGTCGGGCCGGTGACGGTGGCCATGCTGCTGAAGAACACCATCGCCTGCGCCAAGGCGGCCGTCTAGGGAACCGGGTGGTGGGGCTCCGTCCCGCCGCCTGGCGGAGATGGCCAGAGGTGCACCGCGGGACCAACCCCCTCCGCGCGGCTGCGAGCGAGGACATGGATCAGCCCAAACGACTCCGCGAGCTGGGCCTTTCGGTCGGCAAGCTGCCGACGGGGCCGACGAACACGATCGTGGACGCCCCCGGCGTGCGCGTGGGGCACTGCTCCGTCCGCGGGCCGGTGCAGCCCGCCGGCAAGCCCATCCACACCGGCCTGACGGCAATCGTCCCCGGCGCGGGTGACCTGACCGCCACCCCCCTGCCGGCCGCCGTGGACGTGTTCAACGGCTTCGGGAAGTCGGCAGGCCTGATGCAGCTTCGCCAGCGAGGCGAGCTGGAGTCGCCCGTCTACCTCGCCGGCACGCTGAACGTCGGCCGCGTCTGGGACGCCGCCGTCACCGTCGCCATGGAGCGCCGCACCGACCTGGTCACGGTCAACCCGGTGGTCATGGAGTGCAACGACTGCGGCATCAACGATGCGATCGGCCGGCATGTCAACGAGGCCCACGTCCGCGAGGCGCTGACCGCCGCGACGAACGAGCCGCCGCGGCTCGGCAGCGTGGGCGCCGGAAGCGGCATGCGCTGCCTCGGCCGCAAGGGCGGCATCGGCTCGGCCTCGCGCGTCGCCAAGACCAAGGCGCTCGGCGAGGTGGCCTTGGGTGTGTTGACTCTGAACAACTTCGGCGGACGGCTGACCTGGCGCGGGCGCGAGGTCCCCAGGCCCGACGCGCCCGGCAGCGAGGCGTCCGGGGCCGGCTCGGTCATCGTGGTCGTTGCGGTCGCGGCGCCGCTGGCGCCGATCCTGCTGGGCCGGATCGCGCGGCGGACATGGGCTGGCATCGCGCGGGTCGGGGCGGCCTTCAACGACGCCAGCGGCGACGTGGCGCTGGCATTCACCCTGCCGGGCGCCGACGGCCACTGCCCGGATGCGCTCAGGTGGCGACTGCCGCATGAGGACATCGACGCCCTGTTCACCGCAGCCGCGGACGCCACGGAGGAAAGCGTCTGGGACTGCCTGCTTGCCGCGGGCGACCACGTCGCGCCCGACGGAACGCGGATCGCGGGACTGACGGCGGATGAGCTGCTCTCCGTCGCCGGCGGGTAGCATCGGTCGGCGAGCCGGAGGTGCGAAACGGCAAGCCCGCCGCGCGGACTCCAATCGCTACGCTTCGCAGGGCGGCTCGGCGGCAACGGACTTGATAAGCGTCTCGGCCTGCATCTGGTCAGCAGTGCCGGTAACGCCCAGCCAGACGGCGCCCTCGGCGCCGTGCGTGCCGCCGGCGGCCACCAGTCGGGCCTCCGCCCCGGTCAGCAGCCTGATCGCGTCCAGCTCGGTGAAGACCTCCCCCGGCAGGGGCAGCAGCCGCGGGCCGATGGACTCCGGCGCATTGCACAGGGCGGTCAGTTCATCTAGGTCGCCGTCGATCCGCTTCTCCAGGCCGACGGGAACGATCAGCCGCACGCGCCGGCCTGCCACCGCCGGGATCGCAGCGCCGGCAGTGCCGGTCATCGGGTGGCCGATCAGCACCGCCGCCCGACGGCGCCGCACGTCCAGCGCGTTGGCGCCCTTGACGATCACGTCGCCGGATTCCATCTCGTCCACGATGTCGAAGATCTCCTTGCCCTTCAGCCACTCACCGTCGGAGATCACGACGTCCCCGGTGAACTCGACCTTCGGGCCGGCCGCGCCCGGCGGCATCGTCACGCCGCGGCGGAAGCCCACGCGGCTGAAACCTTTCTCTTGGCCGATCGCCGCCAACACCTCCTCGGCGACGTAGCCGTTGGTCGTGCCGGCGACGATCACCAGCTTGCCCTTCTTCAGCACCGGCTGCACCGCCGGATGTTCAAGCATCGCCTTGGCGATCAGGCGCTTGCCCGCAGACGAGGTCAGGATGAACAGCTTCATACTTTGCATGTCGCAACTCCGAAGGGGCGTCTACTTGTAGTCCGCCCTCTTGTACGTCGCCTCAAAGGTGACCGGTCTGGCGATCTGATTCCACATCGGCTTGCTGGGAATGGCGTTTCCAGCCAGTTGGATCAGAGTGTCCGTTCGCCAAGTGGTGTCGTCCTCCAGGCGGAGGACGTCGCGCCCGCCGTCGTAGTCGTCGCAGAGGAACAGATCGTGGGCAACCATCGTGAACGCCGCCCGTCTGCGGACCCGCTCCTCGACGGTCTTGACCCACTGGCCGCCCTCGCGGAGCACCTTGGCCGAGGCGGCTTTGCCGATGCACTTGCGCAACTCCTCCGCCAGGCCGCGCAGGTACTGCACACGGTCCGCCACAGGCTGGATGGTCCGCAGGAATCCCAGACCCTCCTGGCAGGCGGACCGGGCCGACGGATAATCCCCAGCGTGGCGCGACAGCTCCGAGATGCTCACCCAGCCGCTGATCCGCTCGTGGTCGGTCAGCTCGTCCTTGCCGGCCGATTCAAGGGTTGCGCGGGCCCGCGCCAGCGTCGCCCGTCCGTCGGCATGGCGGCGCTCGCCGATCTGGAGGTTGGCGATGTTGAGCTGGCGCGTGAGGCGATCCTTGGGCGATGAGATTCGGTCCGCCTCTTCCTCGGCCAGGCGCATGAGGATCGCCGCCCGGTCGCCGCTCTGGAAGCCGGCCCCCGGTTCACACCCCGCCAGCATGGCGGCCGCCGCCATCATGGACACACCGATCGTCTTCATGGGCAATCCCCTTGTCTTTCTGCGAAGTCGCGGGCGAAGCCCAATGCCCGCCGCGGCGCCGCTTCGTACTCCGCGTTCCGCGTTCGGCGATCAGAGGTATTCCTGGAACAGCTCCTTGCTTGCGCGTGGGATGACGATCTCGCTGACGAGCAGTCCGCGTTGGCGGGCCTCGGCGGCGCCGGCGGTCACCCCCGCGCGGCAGTCAGCCACCGTGCCGGCCATCAGGCAGAACCCCTTGCCGCCCAGCGCCATCGCCACGTGGATGCGAAAGAGCGTAACCTTGGCGGCCTTGGCCGCCGCGTCGGCCGCCGCGATGATACTCGTGCCGCTGAACGTCTCGATCACGCCGAGCGCCTCGGCAGCCGCGGCGTCCAGCACCACCGACTGCCCCATCGCCGGGAAGACGCCCGGATGCACGTTGGGAATGACGAGCTGGTCGATGATGGCCTCGCCCGCGGTCTCGGCGCCGGCGCGCAGCGAGGAGCTGACGTCGCTGACCCCGCCGCCCAGAACGATGAAGTACTTGCCCGAGCAGATCGTCCGCGCGATGAGCACCTGCACGTCGGCGGCCTTGATCATCTCGTCCTGAACCTTGTAGCCGATGCCGATGCTGGACAGCTCGATCGCGCCTATGGATTTCGGTGTAGCCATCTTCGTTTCCTCATCGGCGGGCGTTTGCGCGGGTCATCCTTTCTCGATCCAGACGATGCCGTCGGCGACGGCCGATACCTTGCCGTCGATGGAGGCATGGACCGGCGCGCCGAGCGCCGGCTTGCCGTCGGTCACGGGCGGGCGGCCGACGACCTGCCCGGTCCTCACCGCCTCGCCGACCTTCACCGTCGGCTCGCACGGCGCGCCGATGTGCTGGGCCAGCGCGATGCCGACCTTCGAGGCGGCCAGCACGTCCTTGCGCAGGGGGCCGACGTTGTGGAACCGCGTCAGACCCAGCCGCTGCATGAGCTTGTGGATGGGCACCCTGCGGTCGTTCAGGTGGATGGCCGGCCGGTCGGGATTGAACGGCGGGCTGTCCCACTTCGCGCCGGCGGCCGCCAGCCGCTGCTTGTTCTGCGCGCAGACGCTCTTGGGGTCCAGGTCTTCCGGGCACGAGAACATCGAGCAGAGGTTGCACTCGCAGCAGTAGGCCGTGCCGCGGACGTTGGCCTCGCCGACGAGGTTGAACTCCAGGCTCCGCATCGCGCGGTGCGGCTCGATGGGGTGCCCCAGCAGGTAGCGCGGGCACAATTCGGTGCAGAAGCTGCACTGGTCGCAGGCCGAGCGCCCGATGCGGACCATGTGCCGCCACTCGCGTCGATAGCGCCGCACGACGACGTGGTCGCTGGGCAGCACGATGATGCCGCCTGTGGTCTTGGTGACCGGCGCGTCGTGGTTGTCCTCCAGGCGGCCCATCATCACCCCGCCGACCACGTAGTTGGGGTCGGGCACGGTCGGCCCGCCGGCCGCCTGCACGCACTGGCGCAGCGAGGTCCCGACCGGCACGCGGAGGGTGACCGGCTCGGCCACCGCGCCGGCGACGGAGACGTGCTTGACGACAACCGGCGACGACGGCGATACGGCCACGTTCATCGCCGTCTCCACGTTCATCGTCGCCACGGACACGTTCAGCGGTATCCCGCCGGGGGGAATAACCCGCCCGGTGACGTCGTACGTCAGGATGAACTCGTCGCCCGCCGGGTAGGCGTCCGCCAGCGGCGCGATCTCGATGCCGCCGGCGAGCTTCGGGCGGAGAATCTCAATGACGTCCTCGTACTTGGCCTTGACACCGATGAAGCCTCGCTGGGCCCCGAGCAGCTCCATGGCGGCCGACAGACCGGCGAGAACCTCGTCGCCGAACCGCCGGAGCGTCTCCTTGTCCTTGTGCAGGAGCGGCTCGCACTCGGCCGCGTTGATGATGACAGTGTCGGCCTTCGCGGAGAGCTTCACGTGTGTGGGAAAGCCCGCCCCGCCGGCCCCTACCACGCCGGCATCGCTGACGTTCTGAACGGTTATCCTGGGCATGAGCAGTCCACAAGACTCCAGACCCGCAACGGTCTAGTACAGGCACAGGGTAGCGAATCGGGCGGGGAGCAACAAGGCCGCCGGCGCCTCCGGCCGCAAAAGAACACCCCTGCGAACGCAGGGGCGGGAACTGAACGAGCGGATCAGTTGATATTCTTTCGGCCCTATCCGCACCTTCCCGTTCACGATGCCGGCTGCTGGCGACCTCGGGCGCGACGACGCACTAGGCGGAACCGGGCTTCTGAAGCTTCTGCTTCATGAGCCTTCCGACCTTGAACTTGACCGTTCGCTTGGGCGGCACGTGCACCCGCTCCAGCGTCTTCGGGTTCTGCGCGGTCCGGGCTGCTCTGTGCCTGGTCTCGAAGACCCCGAAGTCGCGGAACTCAAGGCGATTGCCCTTGCCGAGCTCATCGATGGCCTCGTCGAGGAACGCCTGGACGACCTTCTTGACCACGACGCGCTTGGTGTCGGTCCGATCCGCGATGCGATCCACCAGCTCTTTCTTCGTCACCGTGTGCATGAACGTGTCCTCTGCGTCGATCAGTGCAAAGCTTACTTGCCGGATACCAAACACGATTCAGGCAAAGACGCGCAACCCTATTATACTGTCGCAACTCATATTACGGCGGGTCGGGACATCGCACAAGAAAAATCCATCGACGATCCGGCCGCGGCCATGGGCCCGCGCGCCGGCGCGCGCGTCAGCTCGGCTGGCGATACGGGCCCTGCGGACGCAGCGCCAGAGAGGACCGAGCTGGTATCAGGCCCTGTTCCTCGAACACCATCAACTCGTTGACGTCCTTCAGCCAGCAGGCCGGAAGGTAGTAGTGTTCCTGCGGCCCGATGCTCCAGAAACGTCCGACGTTGTGCCCGTTGACGAAGATCTGTCCCTTCTTCGCGCCGGCGATCCTGAGGAACAGCGGCTCGTCCTGGCCTGAGTACTTGAAGCGGGCAACGTACCAAGCCGGTCGGTTCTTGCCCACGACCCGGCCTCCGGGCTCCGGCATGTTCCACGGGCGGAAGGACCACGACGCACCATGGGAGAGGTTCTCCAGGAGCATGTGCAGCTTGACCTTCTTCATCACGTCGGACGGCGCCTCGCCCCAGAGCAGAAGCTTGATGAGGTTCTTGCCCTTCCTGAGTTCGCTGCCAAGCGTCACGTCGCCGAAGTTCGCGCGCCCGGGACTGTTGGGGAAGAACCTGGCCTGGCGATCGTTGCACAGCACCGCCACATGATTCGACAGGCCGCTGAAGGACACGTGGATGGGATACACCCTGCTCAGCGCGATCGGTACCTCCAGCGACCAGATCGGCGTGCTCTCCAGCTCCGCGATCAGGTGGGTGCAGTGCCTGGGGACCATCCGCCGGGTGAAACGGTCGAAGGGCTTTTTCCTGAACTTCGGAGCGGACAGAAGCTTGGCGTCGTGTACGTGCCCGAACAGGCCCTTGAGCTGCCCCAGGTTCGGCTCGTCGCTGAAGCGGCCGAGGTTGTCCACCAGCAGCGTCAGTAGGTTGCGGCCTCGGCGAACCGCGGCCGACATCGCAGCGCGGGTCGCTCCAGGCCCGCGGCCCCACACGCCCACCAGCGAGCCGTTGAGGTAGACGGTTGCCCGGTCCTCGCAGTCGGGCAGCAGCAGCTTCCGACGCGACGCCCGCTTCTGCTGTATCTCCAGGCGATACCAGACGTAGCCGTGATGGACACCCAGGTGGTCCACGTCGCGCGGGCGGTCTATCTTTCGCCATTCCAGGTCTTTGGCGACCGGCTCGGTACAGACGGCCAGCCGCTTCCAGGTGCCCAACGTGATCCGGCCGGCCTTGCGCGCCACGGGATGGGCGGGCAGCTCGCTCGGCTCGCCCTCAAACGGGATGACGACGTACCGCTTGGAGTGCGGGTGCTCGGTGATGTCCTCCAGCTTCTCGCCCACGAACTGCGGCCCGAAGATCAGCGACTCGCCGACCACCCACGTCCGCATCGCCAACTCACTGTTGACTATCACCAGCTTCATGCCGCCCGCCACGCCCGTCCACACCTCCTCGCCCTCGGGCACGACTGCCGTGGTCTCCTTGCCGTTGATGGAGATGCGAGCGTTCCATCCCGGCGGGCCGTGGAAGACCAGTATCCCCCCGCCGAACAGCCCCAGGGGCATGAGGTTGGCGTAGTCCAGCCGGACGGCCGGCGTTATCTCCAACTCCACCGGAATGGCCACCGCCCCCAGCGGGGCCAGGCTCACGGCCAGCTCCACGCCCGTGGGGGTGGAAACTCGCGCGGCGGCGACATCTTCCCGCCCGCTATTGGTCACGACCGCCCATCCCCCCGTCGGGCCTGTCAGGTTCAGCACCTGGGTGTTGTCGTGGATGCTCACACCCGGGGCCTGGCCAGCGCATGGGGCGATAAGACGACCCATGTGCTTGGCCAGCATGTTCACCAGGCGCGTGAGATAGTATTTCTCGGTCAGCCCTCCGCCCTCGGCCACAGGCGCGTCGCAGTCGTAGCTGGTGGCCGAGTAGGAGCTGTCATCCTGCCCAGTACGGGCGCCCCAGAAATCGAAGTTCGTGCCGCCCGACCACATACAGTAGTCCAGTTGCGCCCCGCAGCCCATTATCTCCAGCGCCCGCCGGGCGGTCTCGGCGGCCGAGCGCGTCACGTGCTCCCTGCCCCAGGTGTCCGGCGCGCCGCAGCGGAACGAAGAGACCATCATCGGGGCCTTCGGCTGGCGGCGGCGGAGCCTCTTGAGACGCTGGATGCCCTCCGACCATGCGACGACCGACTCGATGTTCTCCGCGACGGGAGGATCGGTCATGAGGTTGCTGCTGATGATCGGGATGTCGAACCCGCTGCGCCTGAAGAGCTGGTTGACGAACTCCAGGTAGCTCTGCCGGTCCGGCATCGTCGTCATCACGTACTCGTTCTCATTCTGGATCAGAACGATATTGCCCCCGCGAGTGACCTGAAGCTCCGCCAGCCTGGTCAGAACCTGCCGGAAGTACTTGTCATAGTAATGCGTATAGGCCGCGTTGCTCGTGCGATATGCCATGCCTGTCTTGCTGCAGAGCCAACCCGGAAGGCCGCCGAAGTCCCACTCGGCGCCGATGTACGGCCCCGGCCGCAGGATCACGTACAGGCCCAGCTCCGCTGCCAGCCTGACGAACCCCACGATGTCGCGCTCGCCGGACAGCTCCCACTGGCCCTCAGTCGGCTCGTGGTAGTTCCAGGCAACGTACGTGCTGATGCAGTTCAGCCCCCCTCGGGCGGCCTTGACAAGCCGGTCGCGCCATAACGCTTGCGGAATCCGAAAGTAATGAACCGAACCGCTGATCAGCCAGATGCGGCGGCCGTCCAGGAGGTAGCTGCGGTCATCGTGTGTGACCATCGCCATCGGATGTTCCTCCCACGCGCCACAGGTCCGGGTCACGGGAAGTGCTTCGCGATTTCACACAGAAGTGTAGGTGGGGGCACGTGGTATGCAACAAAAAAAGGCCCGCCGGCCACAATCGGTACCACGCTGCCAACTCCAGCCCCATCGACGGCCGCAAGAAGCTAGCTGCCGTAGATACAAGGACTTATCCCCCCTATCCCCCGGCCTGCCGCGTCCGGCCGCCCCCCGTGCCGCCAGAGCGGCCCGCGCCGAAGGGCTCAAGGCTAAGTCCCTTCTAAACAGTCGCTTACGTTCGATACCCCCAGCCGCGCCGCCCAGCCCGCCAAAACACGCCCGATCCGGGTGGATTTGGTCGCTTTCCGACCCCACTTTACTGGCGGGCGGCCGGAGCGTATATTCCCTGCTGCCATGAGAAGCTCGATCCCCGCCACAGCACTTATCCTCTTGTCTTGGGGCCAGTTGGCAGCCGAGCAGACCGCGAAGGCCCCTCCCGCGCCCGCAATAGCGATCGCGGAGGCCGACGCCTTGGTCAAGCTGGCGCGGTCCGCCATGGTCGAATACCTCGCCAAGCGAACGCCAGCGGACGAGGTGACGATCCCTAAGTCGGTGCAAGATCTGACGGGCGGCGTCGCCCTGTCGCTTCGGCGCGACGGGCAGCAGGTGGCCGAGTGCATCCAGCAGGACCACGGCCTGGCTCGCAACGTGGTCGCTGCCGCACTGACGGCGATGCGAAGCCCGCGGTTGCCGGACAAGGTCACCAGTAAGCTGCTCGAAGGCCTGGTAGTGGAGATCGAGGTGCTGGGCCCGCCGCAGAAGGTCGAGCAGGCCGATCTCGCCGCGACGATCATCCCTGGCATGACGGGCCTGCGGGCCTCCAGGGGCCTCGACGACTCGTTCCTGCTGCCGTCGGCCGCGTACCTCGGCTCGCTCCGTGCGGAGGATATCCCTCGCGCGTCTCTGGCGAAGCTGCCGTTGCGGGGCGTTAGCGCGTCGATGCCCGTTCGCTGGGCGGTGTTCGGGGCGAGCCACTACGTTGGCTACCCCGGCGGCAGGACGCTGTGGCTCTATCGCGGCAAGACCTTGCTGCCGCCCAACCTGATCGACGCCAAGGCGCTGTCGGCGGCGGCGCTTCAGGTCGGCACGTATCTGCTGCGCAGTCAGGACAAGGACGGCCAGCTCACCGCCTCGCCCGGCAAGGCCCCCATCGCGGATCATCTCTATGCCACCTACGCCCTGGCTCGGCTCGCCAAGAGCACGGGGCGCAGGGACATGTCCGCCGGCGTCAACGCCGCCCTCGGCTATGCCATGCGGTTCGTCGAGCAGCAAGCCGACTTCGCGTACCTCAAGGGCCTCTCTGGCGACGAGCAGGTTGTTGGCATGTCGCTGTTGGTCCTCGCCATCGGCCAGGCGCCCGCCAGCGAGGCAGGCACGAACATCCGCGGTCGCCTGGTCGGCGGGCTGTTCGAGGCCGCCAAGGCCGCGGCGAAGCGCACCGCCGACGCAAACGCAGCCGCCCCCTCGCCCAAGGCCTGGAGCATGGCCCTGCTGGCGGTCCGCTCGGCCACTCAGAGCAAGGATATCGACACCGCTCCGTTCGATCGCCTCATAGGCGCGTCCGCCGCGCCGGACTGCGAGGCCGCAATGTGGATGCTCCGCGCGGGCGTGCCGCAAGGCGGCAGGCCGACGCCCCGGCAGGCCTGGCCCGTGCGGCGCGAGGGCGGCCCGCTGGACGAGGCCGGCGGCTTCGGGCCGGACGGCCGGTCTCCCACGACGGTCGTGACCGCCCTGGCTGCCGTCAACCTGGCCGCGGGGAAGTCCTGGCCCGCGCCGGCTGCCGCCGCCCCAGGCCCACAGGCCCAAGCCTCGCGGCAGGCGAACGCCCTGGCCGCCAGGCGCTTCTGCTATCAGATGATGGTCAAGCCGAAGGAGGCTTACTTCACGAGCACCCCCGAGCGGTGGGTCGGCGGCGTGCGTGCCTCACCGGGGGGCGCGGCCGTCACACTGCCGGCCTGCGCTGCGGCGATCGAGGCCCTGCTGGCCGAATGACGCCCCCCTCGCTATAGCTTCACCTCCCGCCCCAGCCGCTGCGACCTGTACAGCCCTTCGAGGACGGCCGTCACCG
>Ga0307379_10004639_pt1 | contig 19528 bp, 15 predicted proteins | sample UN2MG_FD_202237 | JGI IMG/M metagenome (GOLD analysis project Ga0307379, IMG submission 202237) | Soil microbial communities from Risofladan, Vaasa, Finland - UN-2 | ecosystem: Environmental > Terrestrial > Soil > Coastal area > Acid sulfate soil | place: Finland: Risofladan, Vaasa | collected... | reverse complement strand
TACAGGCGTGGATGACCACGTTCATCTCCGCTTCATAGGCGGCAATCATGATCCGCCGCATGATCTGCCCCTCGACTCCTATACGCTTCAGTTGTTCCTTCAGCATACGGGAGGCGGAGCCGGCGGCTGTGAAATTGCCACCCGCGATCGGGAAGGAGCTGGTGATCATGGCCGGTGGGGGCCTTCTCCGTAGAGCCGTCGGTGCAGGCGGCCGCAGGTCTCGAACATATCGAACGGGCAGACCAGCACTGCGGTTGAACCCCTGGCCGCCGCCTCCAGCAGGCTCGGATCGGGATCGACACCGTCCACCAGGCAGAGGGCCGGGCAATCCATCAGCTCAGCTACGCAGGCGAGCTGGGTGTTGGCCAGGCTGGTCACGAGCAGTGTTTCAGGGCCTGCCTTTTCCAGCAGTGTGCTCATCTTGTCGCCGGCAAACACGTGAGCGATCTCGCCCATCTCCTTCCTGCCCGGCTGCAGCATTCGGGCATCGATTACCTTGACCAGTTCCTCGAGTTTCATCGGATCAGCGCTCCCTCCTATCCGGATAGCAAGTATTGTGCCAAAAGCAGGCGAGGTCATGGCCCTGGCTTGGAAGGACTCAAGTGAGCTGAAAGTACAACCAGGGTTTTCCTGCTGCGAAGGAGTTGATAGTTAGTTCTTTATGAATAAATAAGATACGAGCCGCTGTTTCCTTGAGGCGGCGGAGGAAAGCCGGAGTTAAGCGATTAGCAGGCTGGGGAGGCACGGCTCCGCTATCTATGGTCTATCGGTGAACCGATTTTGTATGGGTACGGGCCTCCCATGGGAGATCTGTGCACAGAGCCGGCGGCCGGTCTAGCGGTACTCCTGCCGCTTCAACCCGTATTTTTTGATACGCTCGTATAGGGCTCGACGGGAGATGCCCAAGGCCAGGTAGGTGGAATTGATCTCCCCTTTGTGCTCTCTCAGGGCAGCCTCAATCACGGCCTTTTCTGTTCGCTCCATTTCTTCCCGTAGTCGTCCGGAGGCGGCGGGCAGGGAGAGCAGGCGGCCCGCGTCAAAATTGAGATCCGGGACAAATTCACCGGCCACGCCCTGATGCGATGTTATCAGCATACGCTCTACTGCGTTTTTCAGCTCCCGAACGTTGCCGGGCCAGGGATGGTGCAACAGGTTCCCCAGAGTTTTCTCCGGTATTTGCTGAGTCGGGATGCCGATTTTGTTTGCTCCCAACCGGATGAAGTGAGAAATGAGCAACGGTATGTCCTCTTGGCGATCCCGCAAGGGGGGCACCACGATGGAAAGCACCATAATACGGTGAAAGAAATCCTCCCGAATGGTGCCCCGCTGCAACTCTTCCTGGAGATTCACATTGGAAGCGGAGATGAGCCGGATGTCCACTTTTCTTGGTTTATCGCTTCCCAGGGGCTCTACGATCCCATCGTCCAGAACACGGAGCAGCTGTACCTGGGCGCGTTCCGAGATCGTTTCGATTTCGTCGAGCAGCAGGGTTCCTCCCGAAGCAGTGACCAGCTTTCCCGCCCTCTCGGCCATGGCCCCTGTGAAGGAACCCCGGGCATGACCGAACAGCTCGCTTTCCAGCATGCTCTCCGGCAGAGCTCCGGCGTTTACAGGGATGATGGGACCTTGGCAGCGGGCGCTCTGGGCATGAATCGCCCGGGCAACCAATTCTTTACCAACCCCGGTTTCCCCCATGATCAGAACCGGGGCGTCGCTCCTGGCGGCCACTTCGATGAGCTCGTACACATCCTGCATCTCCCGGCTGCGACCCACCATGCCGAAACGGCCATCCTCCTCTGGGGTAAGAAGGTTGAGCCGCCGCCGCAGCTCCCGGCTCTCCAGGCGAAGCTCCATCTGTTCGACGGCTTTACCTACGTAGGCCAGAAGCACATCATCGTCGAAAGGTTTTTCCAGAAAGTCGAATGCCCCCGCTTTCAGACAGCGCACCGCCATGGGAATGTCACCGTGACCGGTGATCATCAGAACCGGTGTCAGGAGCCGACGACGGGTCACTTCAGCCAGGAACTGCTCTCCATCCATTCCGGGCATCTTTATGTCGGTGATGATGCACCTCGCGCCCTCCAGGCCTGGCCAGCTCAGGGCTGTTTCGGCTGAGCTGAATAACTCTACCTTGAATCTGCGCAGCCGCAGCATCTGGGCGATGGAAAGCCGGGCAGCTTCGTCATCATCGATCACAACAATACCGGCAGTCTCTCGCGGGTTCCCATCAGACATGGTTTTATTGATCTTCCTCCTCTTCCTGTTCCGACTCGATAACCGGCAGGGCAATGGTGAAGGTGGCTCCTTTTTCAATCTCTCCTCGAGCCTCGATGCTTCCCCCGTGATCTTTTATAATCGCGTTGGAAATGGAAAGACCCAAACCCGTGCCGTGACCGCTCTTCTTCGTGGTGAAGAACGGCACGAACAGCTTCCGGGCTTCCTCCTCAGAGAAGCCCTTGCCCGTGTCGCTGAACTCCACCGCCACGAACCGTTCATCTCCGGGCTCTCTGAAGGAATGAATGCTGAGCCGCCGAATCGGCGACTCCTCCATGGCCTGGCGGGCGTTGGCGAGCACATTGAGAAAGACCTGGGCCAGCCGCCTACGGTCCCCCCGTACATCGGGAAGATTCTCCACCAGTTGGAGCTTAACATCCACGCCGGAAAGCTTCATCTGAGGTGTAAGGAACTCTACGGTTTCTCGAATCACGCTGTTGATGTTCAGGCTGGCGAAGTGGCGCTCTTCCTTTCGAGTCAGCTCACGCATCTCGTTGATGATCTTGGCGGCTCTGTCCACCTGCTCGGAGATCAGTCGCAGATTTCCCTTCACCTCCTCCTCGCTGCCCACCGCCTTTTCGAGCATGTAGAAGGCGTTGCGAGCGTAGTTGCGTATCCCGGTGAGGGGCTGGTTCAGCTCATGGGAGATTGCTGCCGCCATCTCCCCGAGCTCGGCCAAGCGGGTGGAATGCTCCAGCTGCTCTTCCTGCTTCTTTGTGAGCTCGGCGAGCTCCTTGCGCCGGGCTTCCGCCTCCCCCTGGGCCTTCCTGCCGGCCTGCTCCCGGTCTTTGAGAGAGCCGATGAAAAAGGATACCAGGCCGAAGAAAGCGATTCTAGCCACGTCGTTCCAGATGCCACCCACGCTGATACCGAGAAGGTGGAAGGAAAAAACCAGGACCGCCAGAAAAAGAGCGACCAGCATTCCACGGCGCCCCCACCACATGCAGGCCAGGACGATGGGTATATACATGAAGTGGGTGTAGATGATGTCTGTATGCAGCAGCAGACGGAAATACAGAGCCGCCCCGACAGAGGTTAAGATGAGGAGAGCCAGGATTGTTACTTTCAATGTCCTGTTTATGATTCAATTATAGACTGAACTGAACCACGGTCAATCGTCGGTAGAGGAGTTTTTGCCAAATAGCGGTCGCAATCGTGGATCTGATGAGCAGGATCAGCATAGTCGGGTACTCAGGTCCGGGCTTTCTCATGCTTATGCTCTTTCTTTTTCCCGGCCTCAGCCTTCTTGATCTTCACGGCGCAGACCTTGTACTCGGGGATCTTAGCCACCGGATCCAGGGCGTCGTTGGTCAGGATGTTGGCCGCCGCTTCGCGATAGTGGAAGGTCATGAACACGCTGCCCGGCCGGGAGCGCTCGGTGACCACGGTCTTGGCCGTCACCGTGCCCCGCCGGGAGGTAATTTGAGCCATAACCCCGTCTGACAACTTCAGCTTTGCCGCGTCGTCGGGGTGGATCTCCACGAATCCGTCGGGGCGGATAGCATGCAGGGCGGCCACGCGCCGGCTCATGGTGCCGGTGTGGAAATGATAGAGGATCCGGCCCGTGGTCAGCAGAAGCGGATACTCCGCATCCGGTTCCTCAGCAGGCGGGATGTACTCCACCGGGTTGAACAGTCCCCTGCCGCGGGAGAACATTTCCTTGTGCAGGTAGGGGGTTCCCGGATGTCCCTTGTCCGGACAGGGCCACTGCAGTCCGAAACCCTGCAGACGATCGTGACTGATACCGCCGTAGATCGGGGTCAGGCCGGCGATCTCCTCCATGATCTGGGCAGTGCTCGTGTAGCTCATGGGATAGCCGAGCCGGGCCGCCATCTCTGCCAGGATCTGCCAGTCCGCCTTGGCCTGTCCCGGGGGATCGAGCACCTTGCGGAGCAGCTGGACCCGCCGTTCGGTGTTGGTAAAGGTGCCGTCCTTCTCGGCGAAGCTGGCCGCGGGAAGCACCACATCGGCGTACTGGGCCGTTTCGGAGAGGAAGATGTCCTGGACCACGAAAAACTCAAGGGCCTCCAGGTCCTTCTTGACCCGGTTGATATTGGGATCGCTCAGAAAGGGATTTTCCCCCATCGTGTACATGGCTCGGATCTTGCCGTCTTCGGCGCCGTGGAGCATCTCCACCACTGTAAGGCCGGGAACCGGAGACAGGGGGGAGGCCTGCCAGGCCTTCTCGAATTTCTCCTGCACTTGAGGATTGGCAACCTGCTGGTAGCCCGGGTACACGTTTGGCAGGGCGCCCAGATCGCAGGCGCCCTGCACGTTGTTCTGTCCCCGCAGGGGATTCACACCGGTGGATTTCCTGCCCACGTTTCCGGTGACCATGGCCAGGTTGGCCAGGGACAGCACGTTGTCCGTACCCGTGGTGTGCTGGGTGATGCCCATGCTGTAGACGATCGATGCGCTGCCGGCCCGGGCGTACAGCCGGGCCGCCTGGATGATCTTGTCTTTGGGGACGCCGGTGATCTTCTCCACCTTTTCAGGAGTGTACTGCATCACCACGGCCTTGAACTTCTCGAAGTCCTCCGTGCGCTTCTCGATGAAATCCTTGTCCTCCAGGCCTTCGCTCAAGATCACCTGCATCATTCCGTTGAACAGGGCCACGTCGGTACCGGAGCGCTGGCGCAGGTGCAGGGCGGCAAAACCGACCAGGTCGATCTCCCGGGGATCGGCTACGATCAGGGTAGCTCCGTTCTTCTTGACCGCCGCCTTGATCTCCAATCCGATGATCGGATGGGCCTCGGTGGTGTTGCTCCCGGTGACGAAGATGCAGTCGGCAAAGCGCAGCTCGGTGATCGAGTTTGTCATGGCGCCGCTGCCGAAAGCCTTGGCCAGGCCGGCCACGGTGGAGGAGTGGCACAGCCGGGCGCAGTGGTCCACGTTGTTCGTGCCGATCACAGCCCGCATGAACTTCTGGAACACGTAGTTCTCCTCGTTGGTACACTTGGCGCTGGAAAGACCGCCGATGGCGCCCGGACCGTGTTTGTCCTTGATCTCCCGCAGGCGTTTGGCCACCAGATCCAGGGCTTCGTCCCAGGAGGCCTCGACAAACTCGCCGCCCTTGGCTCCGAAGGTGCCGTCCGCTCCGAAGGTGCCGTCCGCGGCAGCAGCAGCAGCGGGTTTCCCGCCGGATGAGCCGGATTTTGTCGCTTTTCTGATCAGAGGCGTTGTCAGGCGCTCCGGGTGATTGATGTAATGAGTGCCGAACTTGCCCTTTACGCAGAGATTTCCCTTGCTCACCGTGCCCTTGGCCGGGGTGGTCACCTTGATCAGCTTGCCGTCTTTTGTGTGCATCTCCAGGGTACAACCGCAGCCGCAGTACGGGCAGATCGTAGTTGTTGTCTCAAACTCCCACTCCCGTCCCTTCTTGACCCGCTCCTTCTCGGTCAGCGCGCCTACGGGGCAGACACTGATACAGCGTCCACAGAACTCGCAGGTGGTGTCCTGAAGCAGCCTGTCGAAAGCCGTCGAGATATGGGCTTTAAAGCCCCGGTCGGCGTAGTCGATGGCGCTGTCGAACTGCAATTCGGAACAAGCCAGGACGCAGCGTCCGCAGAGGATACACTTGTTGTAGTCCCGTACTATGAAGGGATTTTCCGCTTTTGTGGGAAATACATTCTTGGCCCGGTTCGGCCCTGTGAAAATGGATTCGCTGATGCCGAACTCATAGGCATATTTCTCTAAAGAACAGCTTCCGCTTTTCTCGCAGGTGATGCAGCTGACGTCATGATCGGAGAGGATCAACTCCAGATTCATACGCCGCGCCTTCTGAACGCGTTCGGTCGTTGTCCGCACCACCATGCCGTCGGATACCGGATAGGTGCAGGAAGCGGCCAGGTTCCTCATGCCCTCCACCTCGACCACGCAGAGGCGGCAGGAGCTCAACGGGTGGATATCCTCTCCGTAGCAGAGATGGGGGATCTCGATCCCCGCCGCTTTGGCAGCCCAGTAGATCGTTACTCCGGGTTGGACCCGAACCTCTTGTCCGTCTATTGTCAGTTTTGCTAACGCTCTCATGTCTCTGTAACCCTCTAGTTGACTTCGATTGCCTCGAATCGGCAGGTTGAATAGCACATACCGCACTTGATGCACTTCTCCTGGGCGATGTTGTGCACCTCCTTCTTCTCCCCGGTGATGGCTGCGGTCGGGCAGACCTTGAGGCAGGCGCCGCAACCCGTACATTTGTCGGGAATGATCTCGTAGCGGATCAGAGCTTTGCAGACCTTGGCGGGACAGGTCCCCTCCTCGATATGAGCCAGGTACTCATCCTTGAAGTATTTCAACGTGGTGAGCACCGGGTTGGGAGCGGACTGCCTTTATGGAGCCCATGGCTGTTGTGGTACATTCCTTGCTCCACGCCCGGATCGAGCCGGGTGATACCGTGGTGGTGCAGGGCTCAGGCCCTATCGGTCTGCTGACCATTGGTGCCTGCAAGATCGTAGGAGCCTCCCGCGTCATCGCCACGGGCCGGCGAAACAGGCGGCGTCTGGATCTGGCTAGAGAAATGGGCGCCGATTTGACCATCTGCCAGGCCGACATGCCTTCGGAGAAGGACCGTAAGGAGTTTGTATATGACAATTCCTTGAATCTGGTCGGCGCCGATGTGGTGATCAACACCGCAGGCGTGGCCGCAGCATTCAAGGAATCCCTCAATTTCGTCCGGGACAGCGGGACCGTGGTGGAAGTAGGCAATTTCGTGAACTCCGGAACGATCGAGTTCAATCCCTGCCGTGATCTCCTGGAAAAAGGGATCAAGATCATCGGCAGCTTCGACAACGAGGCGGAGCATTTTGTACGATCGCTGCCCCTGATCGCCGACGAGCGAATTCCGTTGGAGAGCCTAATAACCCACCGTGTACCCCTGGGGGATGTTGAGAAGGCTCTGGCCGCGATCGAAGGTCAAGGAAAACTGGACGGGAAAGAAATCGTTAAGATCATGATGGATCCGTCTCTTCCAGAGGCGTAGGGGAGGAAAGCCATGCTGCGAAACATACCAGCCTGCATCTCACCGGATCTGATGCACGCGCTCATGACCATGGGTCATGGGGATGAGATCGTTCTGGCCGATGCGGATTTTCCCGCGGCGACCCACAGCCGGCGGCTTATACGGGCAGACGGTTTGGATGTGTGTACCCTGTTGGAGGCGATCCTGCCCTTTTTCCCGCTGGATAGCTTTGTGGAGAAACCGGCTTTAACTATGGACTGTTCGGAGTGGGGGGATGAACCGGAATCGTATCAGCGTTTCCGGGAAGTTATCCGCAGGTACGATAATCATTTCACCGATTTTGAGCTGCTCAAACGCTTTGATCTGTACGAGCGGGCCGGTAATGCCTTTGCCGTGGTGGTCACCAGCGAAGCCGACGGAAATATCGTATTAAAGAAAGGTCCGGTGATGATGTAGCGCCCCGAGTCCGTTTTCCAGGACTGATGAGCGAGCGTTCTGCGCTTTCGGATAGATTTTTAGATGAGGCAATGGAGGCAATGGAAGCAATGCGGGGATTTGACAATTTTAGTCGTATTTGTTAGACTGCCGCGGAATCGAAGAGTCTCCAAAATAATACATCGATCTGCTTGTCGATGAATAACTAATATCTATACCTCTTTCTCCAAGGAGTTGGGAAAATGGCTGCTGAATCAGAAATGGAATTCGATCTCGCTCCTGCTGAAAAAATACTTGCTAAAATCGTTGATTCTTACGAAACCGGTGAGGATAGAGTCAGAGCAGATGATCTTATCCCGGTACTCCAGGAGGTTCAGGAAGCTTACGGATATCTTCCCCCTCAGGTGCTTGCATGGATAAGCGAGCAAACACGAATTCCAACCAGCCGCATGTACGGAGTCATTACCTTCTATGCCCAATTCTACCTGGAGCCCCACGGCAAACACACCGTGCGCTGTTGTCGGGGGACGGCCTGCCATGTAAAGGGCGGAAAAAAGGTAATCCACGAAGTAAAGAGTGTCCTGGCGATAGACGACGGGGAGACCAGCGATGACATGCAGTTTTCTTTGGAGACGGTGGCCTGTTTGGGGGCCTGCGCGCTTTCTCCTGTGATGGTGGTAGACAAAACATACTACGGTAAAATGACTCCGCGCCGCGCCGGTCAAATACTTCGGCAGCTCGAACAGGGGGAGCAATAATGGCTCGAATCGAATCCCTCGGTGCTTTCCACCAGTGGCGCGAAAGAATTAGATCTAGAATCGATTCCAAAAAAAAGACGATCACGATTTGTGGAGGCACCGGCTGTACCGCCTTCGGATCTCCAAGCGTCAAAGCGGCATTTACCAACGAAATCGAGAGATTGGGAATGGCAGACCGGATCGCCGTGAAGGCTACGGGTTGTCACGGGTTCTGCGAAAAGGGTCCAGTCGTGGTCATTCAGCCCGAAAAAATTTTCTACCCCTCTGTGAAGGTGGAAGATGTCCCGCGAATCGTGGAAAGAACAGTCTTGAATGACGAAATCATCGAGGAACTTCTGTACGTGGATCCGGCATCCAAACAACGTTTCGCATACGATCATGAGGTGCCGTTCTATGCGAAACAGCAGAGGCTCGTATTCCGCTTGAACGGTGTTCTTGACCCCATCGATCTTGAGGATTACCTGGCACATGACGGATACCTGGCGATGGTGAAGGCGCTCTCGGAAATGAGTCCGGAGCAGGTGATCGACGAAGTGCGGGAAGCCGGACTGCGAGGCAGGGGAGGCGCCGGATTCCCCACGGGAATCAAATGGGGATTCTGCCGGAAAGCGCCCGGACAGGAAAAATATCTGATCTGTAATGCCGACGAAGGCGACCCGGGTGCCTTCATGGACCGAAGCGTATTGGAAGGCACACCCCACGCGGTGATCGAGGGGATGATCATCGCAGCCTACGCCATCGGAGCCTCAAGGGCAATCATCTATGTCCGTGCCGAGTATCCGTTGGCCGTGAAGCACACCAAGATTGTTTTGCAACAATGCCGTGACACCGGCTTACTGGGAAAGAACATCCTCGGTTTGGGATTCGGCCTGGACGTTGAAGTGCGTGAAGGAGCGGGGGCATTCGTCTGCGGCGAGGAAACGGCCTTGATCGCCTCTTTGGAAGGGCAGCGGGGTATGCCGCGAGCCCGCCCTCCATTTCCGGCACAGCGGGGTTATCTTGGCAAACCGACGAACATCAACAACGTCGAGACCCTGGCGAACGTGCCTTTAATCGTCCTCAACGGGAAGGATTGGTACCGCTCCATCGGTACCGAAAAAAGCAAGGGAACAAAGATATTTGCTCTCGCGGGAAAAGTAAACAACACCGGCCTGGTGGAAGTGCCGATGGGTACCACCCTGCGTCAGATCGTGTTTGATATCGGCGGGGGAATCCCGAAGAATAGGCGTTTTAAGGCGGCTCAGATGGGCGGTCCTTCCGGCGGGTGTGTTCCGACCCGATTCCTCGATCTACCGATAGACTATGAATCGGTCAAGGAAATCGGGGCGATCATGGGCTCAGGCGGTCTCATCGTCATGGACGAGAACACCTGTGTCGTTGATATCGCCCGTTTCTTTCTGGAATTCGTACAGAAGGAATCCTGCGGAAAATGCGTACCCTGCCGCGTTGGGACCCGGCATATGCTCGATATCCTCAACCGCATATGCGCCGGCGAGGGAGTGGAGGGGGATATCGAACAGCTGGAAGAGATCGGTCAGGCTGTTAAGATTTCTTCGCTTTGCGGGCTGGGTCAAACAGCACCGAACCCGGTGCTGTCCACCATCCGATATTTCCGCGAGGAGTACGAAGAGCATATCCGGGAGAAACGATGTCGGGCCTCGGTCTGCGAGGCTCTCGTGGTTTCCCCGTGCTCCCACGCCTGTCCGGCGGGTGTAAATGTACCTCAATACGTTGGATTGATCGCCGAGGGGCGGTTGGAGGAGGCGGTGGACGTCATCCGGCGCCGAAACCCATTCATTTCCGTTTGCGGACGCGTGTGCGATGCTCCCTGCGAGCAGCGCTGCCGACGCTCCGATGTGGATGAACCTCTGGCGATACGGGCGCTGAAGCGCTATGCGGCAGACAATGCCGACAATATAACCTCGCCCTTGATGCCTCCTGCCGCGGGCAAAAAAGAAGTGGCCGTTATCGGAAGCGGTCCCGCCGGTTTGAGTTGCGCCTACTTCCTGGCTCTGCTGGGCCGCCCATCGGTGGTTTTCGAAGCGCTTCCCATACCGGGTGGGATGCTTTCGGTAGGTATTCCCGAGTACCGTCTGCCAAAGAACAAATTGAAAGAAGATATAGATTTCATGCTCTCCCACGGCATCGAATTGCGGACAGGTGTGAGAATTGATAACATCGAGGCGCTCCATAAAGAAGGGTACAAGGCCGTATTCATGGCAACAGGGGCGCACAACGGCCGCCCGCTCGGTATCAAAGGGGAGGATTTGCAGGGTGTAGTGGACAGCCTGCTGTTTCTCCGAAAACGTGCCCTGGAGGAGAAAATTACCTGCGGGAAGCAGGTGGTGGTGATCGGCGGAGGGAATGCCGCGGTCGATACGGCCCGATCCGCCCGTCGGCTCGGTGCAGCGAGTGTATCGATTCTGTACAGGCGAACCAGGGATGAGATGCCCGCCTACGAGGAGGAGATCGACGCGGCGCTCGAGGAAGGCGTCGAGCTGCACGAGCTCGTTGCTCCTACGCGCGTCCTTGGCAAGAATGGCAAAGTCTCGGGTATCGAGATGATCCGTATGCGTCTGGGAAACGTCGATGAGAGCGGCCGCCGTCGCCCGGAGGCAATCGAAGGCAGCGAGTTCACTATCGATTGCGACATGGTCATCCCGGCGGTCGGACAGCAGCCTTCACTGGAAGCATGCGCCGGCATGCTTGAGCTCAACAAACGAGGCGGAATCGATGTAGATCCTGTGAACGGGAAGACATCTACCGCGGGGTTGTTCGCCGGGGGCGACTGCGTTTCCGGGGGTGCGACGGTAATCAATGCCATTGGGGCGGGCCAAAAGGCCGCCGTTACCATAGATCAAATGCTCGGCGGGAGCGGAGTGCTGCCGGAAAATGTCGGGACTAGCCTGTGGCGTCCGTCGGAGGAAGAGCTTGAGAAAGTCCTTGCCAGAGTGCAGGAAGTGATGCTGCCCCCGAAGGACCGTGAGAACAGTTTTACCGAGGTAATCTGCGGGTTGACGTCGGGAGCGGCATGCAGCGAATCGGGTCGTTGCCTGCGTTGTGACTTCGAGCGGGCCGAATCGATTGCCGCGGGCAAGGGAAGATGATCATGTCTGATATACGATTGACCATAGACGAAAGAGAGCTGACTGCCCAACCGGGACAGACGATACTGCAGGCGGCCCTGGCAGCGGGGATTTCGATTCCTCATCTTTGTTACGATCCGCGTCTTACTCCCGCGGGTGCTTGCCGTCTTTGCCTTGTGGAAATCGAAGGTGAGGAGGGATTTCACACCGCCTGTACGCGCACAGTCCAGCCGGGAATCACGGTACATACGAATACGCAGGCGGTTCGGAGCATTCGCAAAATGGTTCTCGAGTTTCTTCTGAGCGAGCATAATCTGAGCTGCACGACCTGTGACAGCGACGGAGATTGTCTGCTGCAGGACTATGCATATGAGTACAGGATCGAGGAGAGCCGCTTTCCCTCCGTCGTGTTGGCTCCGGGCCGGAGCAACTACACCGACGGAAACAAGGCGCTGGTCTATGATAGCTCCAAATGTATCCGCTGCCAGCGCTGCGTTAGAATCTGCGCCGAAGTCCAGGGAGTGGAAGCACTCACGATCAAAGGGCGTTCCGGCGAGGTGGAGGTTACTACCGGATTCGAAGTGGAGCTGAACGAATCGTCCTGTGAGCTGTGCGGGCAATGCGTGAGCGCCTGTCCTACAGGCGCCCTGTACGAGCGCGGGGCTGTCGGCCGGGGTAGGGCCAAGGATCTACATAAAGTGCGCACCACCTGCCCCTATTGTGGTGTCGGTTGCCAGCTGGACCTGAATGTAACCAAGGTGGAAAACCGGATCGTTCGGGTTACCAGTCAGATCGGCTGCGTGCCCAACGACGGCAACACGTGCGTCAAGGGTCGTTTTGGCATGGACTTTGTGGGCAAGAAGGAGCGCCTGAGCACCCCCCTTGTCAAAGAGAACGGGTCGTTCCGCGAGGCTACCTGGGACGAGGCTTTGGAGCTGATGGCGAGCCGATTTTCAGAGATCAGGAACAGCTACGGTGCAGATGCCCTGGCGGGCCTGAGTTCGGCGAAAACCACCAACGAGGACAACTTCATCATGCAGAAGTTCGTTCGGGTTGTTTTCGGAACAAACAACGTGGACCATTGTGCGCGTTTGTGCCACGCTTCCACCGTTGCAGGTCTGGCCCGCGCCTTCGGCAGCGGCGCCATGACCAACAGCATCGAAGAGATCCGCCGTGCTCCTCTCATCTTTGTGATCGGCTCCAACACTACCGAATGCCATCCCGTGATCGGTATTCTGATTCGCCAGGCCGTGGAATCGGGCAATACCAAGCTGGTCGTCGCCGACCCGCGGAGGATTTCCCTCAGCGGTATCGCTGATATTTACCTGCAGCAGCGGCCGGGAACGGATGTCGCCCTTATCAACGGAATGATGAAGGTAATTCTCGAGGAGGGCCTCGTCGATATGCGGTTCATCGAGGAGCGCACGGAGGATTTCGCATCTTTCAAGGAGGCGTTGGCCGAATGGTCCCCCGAGATGGCGGCCAAGATTACCGGCGTTCCTTCAGAGGATATTCGACGGGCCGCCCGGCTTTACGCCGGCGCGGCGAGCGCTTCCATTATCTACTCTATGGGGATCACCCAGCACACAACGGGTACCGATAACGTTCTCTCCCTGGCCAATTTGGCCATGCTTACCGGCAATGTCGGCAAGGAGTGCTCGGGCGTCAACCCGCTGCGCGGACAGAACAACGTGCAGGGTGCCTGTGACGTGGGCGCACTGCCGAACGTATACAGCGGGTACCAGAAAGTGGATGACCAGGCGATAAAGGAGAAATTCGAGAAGGCCTGGAATGCACAGTTGTCGGACAAGCCGGGACTGACCGTTGTTGAGATCATTAATGCCGCTGCTGATAAGAAGATTCGAGGGCTTTACATTATGGGTGAAAATCCCATGCTAAGCGATCCGGATATCAACCACGTACGCGAGGCCCTGGAGGCTACGGATTTCCTCGTAGTGCAGGACATCTTCTTGAGCGAAACGGCTGAACTCGCCGATGTTGTGCTGCCCGCCACTTCCTTCGCCGAGAAAGATGGGACCTTTACGAACACGGAGCGGCGCGTGCAGCGCGTTCGGAAAGCCCTACAGCCGCCAGGGGAAGCACGAGAGGACTGGCACATTCTCTGTGATTTGGCCGCGAGGATGGGGTACCCGATGAGTTACCCCGATGCCTCGGCAATCCAGGAGGAAATAGCCGCTCTAACACCTATCTACGGAGGCATTACCTACGATCGGATCGAGGAAACCGGGCTGCAGTGGCCGTGTCCGACTCCTGACCATCCCGGCACAAAATTTCTCCATGGGAGAGACTTTTCCCGAGGAAAAGGCAAGTTTCATGCGGTTAATTTCCTGCCTCCCAAAGAGATGCCTGATAGGGAGTTCCCCTTCGTGTTCACCACAGGACGGTTGTTGCAGCACTGGCACACGGGAACCATGACCAGGCGTTGCGAGGTTCTCGATGACCTGGTACCGAGCGGCACCCTTGAAATCAATCCTCAGGATGCCGAGGCGATCGGCGTAAGCGCCGGAGAAATCGTCGCCGTACGCTCGCGGCGCGGCCGGATTGAAGTTCCCGTAAACCCAACCCGGCGGATTGCCTCTGGAACGGTTTTCCTTGTGTTTCACTTCAGGGAACACCCGGCCAACGCCCTGACCATCGCCGCGCTGGACCCTGTGGCCAAAATCCCGGAGTTCAAGGCCTGCGCTGTCAGTGTGGAGAGTCTGTAAAAGCCTTCCTCCGGGAGTCTTTGCCGCTTTTTTGGGCTCCTGCTTGGTGAAATACGCCTTATTGTTGCTTCTTCACGGGCAATAAGAAGGCACTCCAGTAGCTCATGCCGACGAACACGGCGCCGCCGATGATGTTGCCGATGGTGACGGGAAGCAGGTTCTTCCATAGGAATCCGAGCCAGCTCAAAGATTCAGGCGCCACTCCCGCAGGAGCGGCGATGCGCCCGAAGGCCCTCAGAAAGATCCCCGTTGGGATGAAGTACATGTTGGCGACGGAGTGCTCGAAACCCAGGGCCACGAATCCCATGATGGGAAAGAAGATGGCGAAGATCTTACCGACGGTCTGTCGCGCCGCCAGTGCCATCCAGACCGCCAGACAGACCAGCCAGTTGCATCCGATGCCGCGGAGCAGAGCCTGGATGAAGGGCAGGTTGACTTTGCCGTAGGCGATCTTGACGGCGGCCGCCCCCAAAGCGCCGTCGCTAAGCTTCCACAGTCCGGAGAAGACAAACAGCAGTGCGATCAGGATCGACCCGACGAAGTTGGCCACGTAGACCAGGCCCCATCGCTCGAGCATCCTGCCGAAGGTAATCTCCCGGGCGATGGCGCTGGAGATCATCAGGTTGTTCCCGGTAAACAGCTCCGCCCCGGCGATGATCACCAGCATCAGGCCGAGGCTGAATACCGCCCCGGCCATGAACTTGGTGAACCCGACACCGAGATGGCCCGCCATGTCGAAGGACACCGTTGTGGCCAGCATGCCTCCGAACCCAATGTAGGCTCCCGCCAGAATGCCCAGCACGAGCACCGAAAGCCAGGGGGAGGTGGTCTTGCCCACGCCCACCTTCTGGGCTACGGTTTCGGCGATGGTGTGGGGGGCTTTGTCCTCCATACTGGGCACGGGGAAACTGATCGACCGGACGATCTTCTCCATGTCCACCACCCCTTTCGCCTTCTCCTGCTCTTTGCGTTTCATCGCCTTATGCACGGCTGCGACGATCTCCTCCGGGGTAAAGGGCTTGGCCACGTAATCGACGGCACCTCGCTTCAATGCCTCGGTTGCCCTTTCCACGGCCGGATATCCGGTGATCATTACGATCGCCGAATCGGGGGAACGTTTGTCGATCATTTCCACCGTATCGATGCCGTCGAGCTCGGGCATCTTCCAGTCGCAGAGGATCACGTCGAACCGGCCTTCGGTAGCCAGCTCCAGGCCCTTGCGGGCACTGTCCGTGGTCACCACTTCGTACCCTTCACCGCTGAAAATACGGCGACAGGAATCCAGCACGATCCCTTCGTCGTCGATCACCAGGATTCTCAAAGTCTTGTCGTTGGTATCACTCATCCCAAGTTTTCCTTCATGCTCCGTGTTCTTTCCTACCAGATCTCTGCGCTAAGGCGGCTCTCCAGCCAGCGCTTCTGCTCCGCACTCAGCGAACCGATCTGGCTTTCTATCCACTGAATATCCCCGGTCAGGATGGCCAGCTTCTCCGGACCGGTGAGCTCGTAGTCCTGTAATGCCTCCGGCCCGTAGTAGAACAGACTGGCTACGAACTCGCTGTCAACGGCGGCTCGCTCCAGGACCCGTATGACCTCGTCCTTATGGATCAGCTCCTGCTTCTCCGGCTGCTCGGTAGCCGCCTTTTGCAGGACTTTTTTCACGGTTGTGACCAGCATGTCCGGAGTAAAGGGCTTTTCGACAAAATCGGCGGCACCGAGCTTCATCGCCTGCACGGCACTCTGCACGGTAGCGTATCCCGTAAAGATCACCACGGGTAGAGCCGGTTTGCTGCGCTTGATGTCCCGAAGGATCCGCATCCCGCCGATTTCGGGCATTCGGATGTCCGTCAGCACAAGATCGTAATCTTGGCTCATCGCCCGCTCCAACCCATCCCGGCTGGAAATCGCCGGATCGACCTGGAAATCCTCCGCGCCGAGGATTTTTTTCACGCTGTCCAGGATGATCTGCTCATCATCGATCACCAGAACCTTCTTCTTCTCCATACCTGCATTGTTCCCCTTATTCTTCCGGCCTCCCCAGTGCCTTGTGCACCGCTTGTATCAACTCATCCGGGGTGAACGGCTTGGCGATAAAATGGGTGGCTCCCATACGCAGACCGCTGGAAATCGTTTCCGGGGTCGGATAGCCGCTCATTACCAGAATGGGTAGATCCGGCCGGTTTTTTCTAACATTACCTATGAGATATATGCCATCATACTCGGGCATGATTACATCGACAAGGAGAAGGTCGAAGTTTTTGCCCTCCAGGGTTTCTAAAGCCTCTTTCACACTCGAGGTGAGGCTTGTACCGTATCCCTCCGACTCCAGGATGCGTTTGCAGCTGGAAAGCACAACCCGGTCATCATCAACAATCAGGATGTTTTTCATGAGCCTACCTCGTCCAGGGGGAAGCAGATCGTGAAGATGCTCCCTTGACCTACGGTGCTCTGCACCCGAATCGTACCCCCGTGCCGTTCGATGATGCCCTGAGACACGGATAATCCCAGCCCGGTTCCTTTGCCCACCTCTTTGGTAGTGAAGAAGGGATCAAATAGTTTGTCCAGGTGTTCCGGGGATATTCCGCAGCCGCAATCGGAGATCTCCACCTCGATCGCCTTGGTCTGCCTGGGGCCGGCGGAGAGCCTCGTGTAGATGTTGATATGTCCGCCTTTGTCCGTGGCATCGATGGCGTTCAGGATTATGTTCAGTAGAACGCTCTGAATCTGGCTGCGGTCCAGGGTACGAAGGGGAATGTCCTTGCCCGGATCGAAGCAGAAGATCACCCCTTTCACCAGGGACTGATTGTCCACCAGAGGGATGGTCTGTTCGATCAGGGTATTGAGATCCGTGGGTTCGGGCTCGATCTTCGTCTGCCGGGAGAAGTCGAGCAGGCCCTTCACGATCATGCGCACCCGTTCCGTGGCACCGGCAATGGTTTGAAGATCTTCCCGTATCTCCTCGTTGATATCCTCCCGGCGCAGGAGCATGTGGGTGAAGGTGAGCACCCCCGTAAGAGGGTTGTTGATCTCGTGAGCCACGCCGGCGGCCAGTCGGCCCACCGATGCCTGCTTCTCCGACTGCAGAAGCTTGAGCTCGCTCTCCGCCCGCTGGGATCGATCCCGTTCGCGCAGGGAAGAGAGCATTTCCTGAAACGTTTTCTGGAGCACTCCTATTTCGCTGGAGGAGATCGGACCGACCTCGGGGGACAAATCTCCCGCCGATACGCGACGGCTCATGTTGATGAGGCGCTGGACCGGTTTGAGGATCCTCTGCCCCAGCAGGTAGCCCATCGCGATGGCGATGACCATGCCCGCTGCCGTGATCAGTACGAAGACCAGCAGGGTGTTGCGCCGAATGTCCACGTACTTGGCCTCCAGTACCCCGACGTAGAGAATACCGACCCCCTGGTTGGAGATGTCGACGATCGGTTCGTAGGCGGTGATGTACCAGTCGTTGACCACGAAGGCTCGATCGGTCCAGCGTTCTCCCTCCCCGAGCACCTTGTTTCGCACCTCTTCGGATACGCGGGTTCCAATGGCCCTCTCTCCCCGGGCAGTCATGACATTGGTAGAGATGCGCAGATCGTTGAAAAAAATCGTAGCCGTTCCGATGCTCCGTCCCTGGTAGACCTCTTTCTGGAACACCGTCTCCCGCACCCGGTCGACGATCTCTGTACTGCGGTTCAACAGAACACCCCCGTATATCGCCCCGATCAGAGTGTTGCCTTCGAACAGAGGTACGGCACAGGTGATGGTCATGCCCGAGGTTTCTTCGGTTTCAGATCGAGGGGCGGCCCTTGGTGTTGGGATCAAATCGATTCGAGCCTGTTCGGCCAGCTCAGGATTCTCCGCCATCAGGATTTCCCGATCCAGAATAACGGTGCCGGAGACTGTAGATCGGTTCTCAAGACAGAGCAGGGCGGCGGGATTGCCCGGAAGGAGAGATCCTCCTTCAACCCGAGCATCCCCGGAGCCGGTAAGGCGAACCAGGGTTCGACCGCTGGGGTCCACAACACCGGCAAAGTCCAGGCGTATTTCCCTGGCCAATGCGCCGAGCCGATCTTTGACGTATTCGGTATCTCGGACCGAGACCGCTTCGAGGCAGCTCCTCTCCTGACCGGCTATCTGAAGAGCCAGCCGCAGACGGGTTTCATTGTTGTTGTAAATCTCTCGGGCGGCGTTCAGATCCAGGCGGATGCGGTTGGTCGCCTCGTTCAGGACGGATTTGTTGAGCAATTGCCCGCCGACCAAAAGCGACAGTCCTCCAACGAGGATGCAGACCCCGAGGAAGGCAGAGATGAGGCGGAAACGGGTCGTATAAATCACGATTATACCTGAACGATAGATTGGATGTCGTGGCCGTGTCAAGGTTTGGTGATCGGATTCACGATTGAACCGCCTCATCAGGTTTTCGGTGCACGGACGGTGAGGAACACTGGCCTTTCGGAGGCTTTAGGTGGTACATTGCTTTCGATGAACTCAAAGGTGCCGAGTCTACAGATAGCGGGACTGATCCTTGCCGGCGGCCGCAATACCCGCATGGGAGGGATGGACAAGAGTCGAATACCGGTTAATGGTGCCCCCCTGATTCACAGCATCGCTGTCTTGCTGCAGAGTCTGTTTCCCGAGGTGATCCTGGTCAGCAACCGACCGGATCTGCAACGGGATCTGCCCGGTCGGGTCGTGATCGCCTCGGATCTGTACGGGGGGCGGGGACCGCTTGGGGGGCTGCACTCGGGGATGGTTCATACGAACGCGGAAGCGGTATTCTGCGTGGCCTGTGACATGCCCTCTTTGAACCGCAAGCTGATCGAACGACAGATCGACGAATTTAACACAGCGGTGGACCGGGGTCATGAGATTCTGATCCCTCGGATCGGTGAATTGATCGAACCCCTGCACGGGATCTACCTCAAAAATTTGGAACCCCTCGTACGAGAGATCTGCAGCGGCGAGGGGGGGTACTCGATTCGCGTGCTCCTGGAGCAAGCTCGAACCTGTTATTGGGAACTGGAAGATACGCCGCATCATCGCAGCGCTTTTTTCAATCTCAACACCCCTAAAGATCTAAAGGCCCACCTGCAGTCCGAAGGGTCGGGGAGGTAGCATTCCGTGCGTAGTCTGAAGATCGTCCGAATCCGTGGACGCGAACGGCAGAGTCGGGAAGACCTGATCACCGAAGAGATCTCTCTCCGTCTGCTCGCCGGGCATCGGCGGATCGCGGTCTTGATGTGTTCTCCGGGAGACCTGGAAGATCTGATTCGAGGCTTCCTCTACACAAACGGTTTGATA
>Ga0307379_10004638_pt1 | contig 19530 bp, 17 predicted proteins | sample UN2MG_FD_202237 | JGI IMG/M metagenome (GOLD analysis project Ga0307379, IMG submission 202237) | Soil microbial communities from Risofladan, Vaasa, Finland - UN-2 | ecosystem: Environmental > Terrestrial > Soil > Coastal area > Acid sulfate soil | place: Finland: Risofladan, Vaasa | collected... | reverse complement strand
AAACCTTGATATTTTCTGCCAATTCAAGATCGTCGAGGCCAAGCTCCTTATCGATAAGAAGCGTGACCATTTCACCTGCCCCCGCAAGATGTACACTTTTGATTTCACCGGATTCGGTTATAAAAGAGGCATCCGTCGACCCACCGCCCAGATCGAGTATGGCCATAGGGGGCTTTGTTCCGGGTGTTGTCATGGCTCCTCTTATAGCCATTTCGGCTTCAACTCCCGCAACAATTGTCGGTACCATGATTTCTTCTTCCAGCTTTCGTGCCAATCGCTGCATGGGCAGTTTTTGGGTTTCAACCATGGCTGCCAATCCAACTGCATTGCCAAGAGAGTATTCACCTGCCAGACTCCCTCGTACTCTCTGGGGAACGAGTGTATCCACGGCAAGAATGTCCTGGACACGGATGGCGCTGACGGGCTGATCTGTCAGATCGGCCATTACCTGGCGAACCGTTTCGAACATACCGCCCACATTGGTTCCAGGTTCAGCTTGTATTTCCAGCAGTGGTGATACCTTCACCACCTGTTCCATAATGCTCTCAGCACCTTCATTGATCTGAATGTCAACTTTTTGATGTCGGCCGATGAGTTTAATCTTACCCGCCGGGATTCTACGTTCCTGAATATCGCCACGGGGGGTTTTAATGACTACGGCACTCCGTGTTCCTGTGAGAGCCCTGGCAATAGGGACAATGTCGCGGGTCTCCTCAGGGGTTAGCTCAAACAGTGTAGCAATGTCATAGGGATTGGAAAGCTTCTCTACCGTCTTGCCAACCGCTGCTACCTCTACCGCTGCCGGCATTCCAACGGGGACGCGATCAATATGAACGACTTCATCCACAATGGGAATGGAATGATGCAGTCTGTTGTGAATGAGCACTCCGTCGTCTTTCTGAACAATGGCTCCGGTAATTTGAAATTTCGCAGACATGGCCCTGGTCAGTTGCTCAGCCGCCACACGAAACTCTGTTGAGCCCGGAATAACCACGATCCATTGCTTATCCGGGGAAGCAGATGCCATATCTTCCAGCATGATGGTGGTTCCGAACGCTAATCCCATCCCTCCCGGTGTAGACGGATTGTGGCCGATCATGGCGGATTCTGTGATCACAGTTTCAGTTATTGTTTCCATGGCAACATCACCGATAACCGGGGTAGCCTCATTCAGCAGAACAATGCCGAGATCCTTGCGTGGAATCCCTAAAGGGCTTAAGGCCCGGTCCAAGGCATCAATGACGCCAAGGACGTTCCGAACGGTTCCCTTGATGCCCACCGTTTTTACGATCGAGCTGGAAACGATCCGCGCTTCGCCTGATCGGGAAAATTCAGCAATAGCAACCTCCGTTGAATTGTTGCCGATATCCACTCCAGCGATGTACGGCATACGTCAGTAACTCCTTCTACTGTTTCAGGCGACCTCGTTTTTCGTAAACCTCAGCCGCCTCTCTGACAAGGGCCGCACATATCTTCGCGTTGTATTTTGTTTCAAGCTCGTTGGCGATGTCGAACAGCTCCGGCTTGGTGCACCGATAGGGGCGCAACGAATTATAAATTTCCAGTACCCGATCATCGGGAATTTTGGTCATTTCCGCTGCCCGGCGAAGATTGCCAGCAAGATTCGGTCTCCCGATATTTTCAGCAATTTGGGCTTGATACTCAAGAGTTTCAGGACGAATTTTTACGTCATCAAAGCCGATCTGTCCGGATACCACTTTGTCAAGCGTAATGTCCTCGAGGGCCAGTCCGCTGGCTGATTTTACCAGGTCGGGTCGTTTGGTTCCCAGTGGGTAGTCCTTTTCTGCTTCAAGTTTTCCAGAAGAATTGCCCGTAAGTGTCTCCTGTCCAGGGCTCTTGCCCAGAGTGGCCATAGCCCGTTTTACTGCTTCGGCAATCAGGTCCGGGGAGATGTTAATTTCTTTTGACTGAGCCATGTGCTCTTCCTCCTTGGATAGTGGTTCAAATAAGATAGCGGTATCGATTCTTTCGTGGAAAATGATAAGGCTTTCTTCACATACGCCATCCACCGACTATAGCTGAACCGTTAATTCCGTGCTCGATACGTTTGGCCGCACATACAACACCTCTTTGTTATGGAGCAATGCTGCCAGCCCTTGATATTTGGGTCGAGCCATGGGGTCATTGCGGACGGGGACAGGATTGGGTTGCTCTCCTTTGGCATATTTAGCTGCGTTACGTCCGATGGCCCGAAATGTCTCCCTCTCCACAAGCGGGGACTGAGAAAACAGTTCCAAATTTTGGAGTGGGGCTAAATCCCGCTGATGGATGACAGTCGTCCCTCGGGAGATGGTGCCGATGCCGATTCCTGACCCGCTCAATTTTGCGGCCTCATGGGCGATGAACCCCACATCGGCCGTCTTATTTACCCTGACCAGACGAGATTTGAGACCTTCTTCCTCGATCCCGGCCATGATTTCTTTGAGCACTTCTTTATGTGGAATGTCGATAATGGTCTGGGTCATAGCGACACCAAAGGCTGGTGGAACGCCGATGACGACTTCATTTCTATTTGTTCCGACTTTTGCCGTCCCAAGTTCCTGAAACTGAAGTTGTGGTGCGCTTCCTTCCTTCCTTGCTGCCGTCTTTTCATCCCCTTGCATCTCCCTTAATACTTCGAGGATAATTTCTTTTACCATATCTTCGGTAATGTTCATCTTAGATTCCCTCCATTAGGCAGTCCTAGACGTCTTCAGGACTGATAGCTGCCGGAATATTTTTTAAAAGTTCCCATCTTTCACCTTCAAGACGGTATCCGGTACCAGGCCCGTTATAATCATTTAGATCATTAACGGCAGCAACCACGTTGAAATTCTCATCAAAGATGGCCGAAGTTTGGAGATAGTCTCCGGTTACCTTTCCTTTCAGCATATTGAGCACCGATTGCGCCACATCATTAAACCCGCGTTTCGCCAAGGCGCGTACAACATCCACTGCCGTGGTTCCACGCTTCATGAGTTCGTCGATGGCACGAAGATCTTCAGGTACGTTGCGGTCCGGCATGTCCTTGCTGCCATGAGCGTAAGTGGCAGCTTCCACTTCCTCATCTGTAATGGGCGGGAGTCCCAGTTCATTAAAAACAGCCTGCAGAGCGCGGGCGCCTTTGTTACGTATTGCAATAACGTCTTCTTCTTTGACCGGGCGTAAGGACATATCAATCTGAAGATCACGCTGTAAGACGAGCATGTCGTCATAGTCATCGCAGTCATGGGTCGAACCGGCAAACATGTTGTCATAATTGGGAACGGAGCTATATCCCGAGAAAATAAAATCGGTACCGGGAAGAAATTGCATCAGCATACGGGCCGTATTGCGAATAGGGGAATGCGTAAAGGTCTGGTCATTACCAGACGCCACCTCAAGGTCATTGAACACAGTGGCAACATTTTCCGCCAGCACCGCACGAATACCTGAGGGAACCGCTCCGGGAACCCCGATTACGCTGATTGAGCCGTTCTGGAGCCCTTGGACACCTGCTCCTTTGGTGATCATCACACAACGAATCTCCAGATAGAGCATCGATTTTCCTTCCGCATAACCCATTTGAACTTCAGATCCGGTACCGGAAGTAAACCGCATTTTGAGACCTCGAGAAGCATATGCGGACGCTAAAAACGCCTTTGACCAAGGGGTGTCGTCTCCATCAATGAAAACCTGTTCAGTGCCATAGACCGAAACGGTTTCCGCATAATGCGTCAGACCGCGCATACCCATGGTAAGTTCCAGAGCCTCTTCCACCGCACACTGAGCCAGGAGTCCAGGTCGACCCGTCTGTCCGCCAACCAAAAGGGAGAGTGCATTCATAGGAGCATAGCGCCCAACACCGACCGTAGTCTCTATCTCGCTGAAACCCCTGTAACCTGCCTCGGCAGCATCGGCAGCCAAAAGAGCCGGTGTGTCCTTTAGATTGGTCACATGAGCTTGATTGGCTGGTGTACGTCTTGGCCGTAGTTTCTGCATAGCCATCATAAGTTCGACGACATTCATTTGTTTCAGAACATCAACATATTTGGCCGGCGTCATACCAACGGACAGTCTTACGATCTCAGTTCTGGGTACATTGATATCCACCAGCATGCGTGCGATTTCGAGAGAATCTATGGCCATGGCCTCTTCTGCTACATCGGTGTCAATACAATGATTTGCAATCCAGATATCGATCATGTCGAATTCTTCCCTGCGCTTGCCGTCCATTTCCAACACAGTCCCGTTTTCTATCTTGATATCAGGGGTCGGATCATTGGGGCTCTCCATGGCTACCAATCCCACATCAATCCATTCTTTGATAAAGCCGTCCTGGTTGACCGGTCTTTTGGCCAACACTTCGAAACGCTTTTGTCTTTTACCCATTTTCTGTCACCCCCTATATGTACGGTGTCGATAGAGATTTGGGTTCTTCACCCCAACCACACAATAGTTTGTTCCCTATTTCTCTGCCGGAAATTACGGCCTGGCGCACTGCACCAGAATCTCCGGTGACCCAGATAAACACCTCGTTGGTCAGGGAGGTACCGTGACTCGGTGAACCGTAGCCGACCACCTCCACATCTGCCGCTTTAACAGCTGTATCAATCATCAACATTCCCACGACCGCCGGTGCTCCCAAAATCAAACCAAAAGCCTTCCCTATGGGAGCGTTTAATGCCTTGTTGAGGCATGTGCTGGCCCTGGCAGAATACTGGTTTTCAGTATAACCTTGATCATTGGCGTAAACATCACCGAAATACTTTGGCAAAACATCAAGGGTTACCTCTACTGCACGACGCGCATCCGAAACATCCTCTGCACCGAAAATGATTAAATTACCATGGCCTGCCCCACCTTTTGTATCCCGTGGCATTTCAACACGTAAAATTTCTGTATTTGTGGCCTTAACCGCCTCATCCGCCGACATCAGCTGAGGCCCCGCACCAACACGCCCGCCAATGATACCGATAGATTTGAATTTTTTATCAAATTCCAGCAGCTCGTGAATGGCAGGATCCAGGTTGGCAATGACGATTCCCATTGTGTCCCCCATGCTTACACCCACGAATTCGGTTACTTGCGCCAGGGCGGCTGAAACGGCAAAATTACTCGCGTTTTCCGCAAGATTGTTCTTGTTTGGTTCCGGGGGGGGTGCCTTGCCAGAAGAAGGGGCGCCCACCCGCTTCATTACTTCTTTTAGGACGTTATCGATCAATTGTTCTTCCATCGGGTAATTCCTCCTGGTTTTGTCCGATTAATCTATAAATGGTACTAAAAACCTCTATTTATCTGAAGGTTTTTTGGGCAGAATCATTTCAACATCCTGATGAGGTCTGGGGATGACGTGTACGGATATCACTTCACCCACCTTCGCAGCTGCCGCTGCCCCTGCATCGGTGGCTGCCTTGACTGCCCCTACATCACCTCGGACCATAGTGGTCACAAGACCGGCTCCGATTTGTTTTTGTCCTATTAGAACCACGTTGGCCGCCTTAACCATTGCATCCGATGCTTCAATATTGGCGACCAGGCCTTTTGTTTCGATCATTCCTAAAGCGTCTTTAGTCATTCTATGATCCTCCTGTTTTATTAATAGTAGAACATAAGGGCATCGAGAGCTCTAAAAAGCCCTCGACACCCAATTTGCTCCTGTCAATTGCGTTACTCCGTAGCAACTTCTTTTTTCTTAAATAAATCGGGCAATTTGGCGGACAACAAACCTGCAAAGTTTCCGATTAGCATGCAGACGGCTGTGCTCAGCAAGGTAACCCAGATATCGCCCTTATGTGCCCCGAGATTCCCAAAAAATACTGCAGCGCCCACAAATTGTCCCGGGATTGCCGAAAGAATAGGTATGTTTCCCTCAATGGTCATAGTAAAGCAGAAAACCCCGATCCAGGCTGAAAGGAGCAACATGTTTCCGCCTCCGAATTTCACCCACAGCCAAAAGAAAATAGCTCCCTGCAACATACCTGCCGCATTGGCTGCGATGGATTTTGGCAGGGCCGCTTTATCCCCTCCGGCATAATAGAAACTTGCCCAGGCGGCATACCCAGCCCAAGCAATCAGCCAGGGTACCAAGACGGTGATATGAAACCAAAGTGCGCACAAAATACCGATTGATATTGACACTGGAAGCAACCCCATTATTTCACCTCCTTTTTAAATTCCTGTCCCAATGCATCTGCGGCCCAGATTGCCGCTTCAACCATGCTCGCCGTTACGGGAAACCAGGTTGAATGAATGGTTTCGCCCTCTGCCGTTGTCGCTTCAGCCACTTGTCGAATCTCTTCCCGTGTTGGGTTTGAAAGCCCTAACTCCTCCAAACAAATGGGTAATCCTACGCTGAGGCAAAAATCTAACACCTCGTAAATGTCTTCTGACGGGCGTCCCTCCAATACAAGCTGGGTAAGTGTCCCAAATGCCACTTTTTGGCCGTGCAGCTTGCCGTGCGATGCCTCCAGAACTGTAAAGCCATTGTGCACAGAATGGGAACCGGCAAGACCACCGCTTTCAAAACCCAAACCGCTGAGCAATGTGTTGGCCTCCACGATTGCCTCAACAGACGGTGTTACTACCTTTCTCTCGACAGCGAGCTTGGCCATAAGGCCATGCTCCAAAAGCGTATCGTAACAGAGGCGAGCTAAAGCAATAGCAGACAGGGTAGGAGGAGTTGCACCAGTTAAGGCATTGGGTTTGCAACTCTTAGCACACGTATCCGCTTCCCAGAAAGTCGCCAGGGCATCGCCCATGCCCGAAACCAGATAATTTACCGGCGCTTGTGCAACTACAGCCGTATCAACCAATACACAATTCGGGTTTCTGGGTAATACTAGGTACCTCGAAAAAACCCCTTCATCCGTGTAAATTACAGACAACGCGGAGCAGGGTGCATCTGTAGCCGCAATAGTGGGGACAACAATGACCGGAATTTTCATCTCGTATGCGACCGCCTTTCCGGTATCGATCACCTTGCCGCCTCCGGCGCAGATGACAAAATCCGAACCATTGGCTTTGCCGATTTCTACCAACCGATTGATTTCATTGTCAGAGCACTCTCCCATAAATTTTTCCTGATGACAGCCAATTTTATTTTCCGCAAGGCTGGCTTGAATTGCCTGGCTACAAAAGGACAAGGCTCTTTTACCTCCGATTAGCAGAGCATTAGATCCCATACTGGCCGCGTGGGAACCGATTTCATTGATGGCATCGACTCCTTGGATATACCGGCCGGGTGCAAGCAACATTCGACTCATTTTATACCTCCTTTATGGTAGATGATTTGAAGCTTAGCGTCCTTATATGATCCTTCATAAAAATCCATACTAATTCGGATAGTTATGAATGGAATATGGCAACGATTCATCCACACGATGAAATATTTTCGCTAATTCAATAACGGTGGTAGTATATTATTGCCTTTTATCCCGTTCGCCGGCGGACGGGGTGCCAAGAATCATTATGAAGATTTTGCTAAAATTTTTGCGTAAAAAATGAGGGTTATTATGGAATAAACTAAACTGAAAGGTATCCATAATTACGGGTTAAAACAGATCCTGGCAAGGATAACAATCCCGCAAAAGGGTGAAAAATACTCCCCAATTGGAGGGAATTTCGGGGGAGTGGGGGGGGTATATGGAAGCTGAATATTTGGATTTTGGCGTCAGTGAATTACGATTTTTCTTTTAGATCTTCATTTGTTCACGCTCAAGGAAGATCTAACCGTATCGTGTCAAAAAAATAAAGTTAACTTACCAATCTCCTTTTCCTGGCTTCCGCAATGGCTTCAACACGATTCTTTACCCTGAACTTTTTAAAAATGTTCTTTACATGACTTTTCACGGTTTCGGTGCTAATGCAAAGCAAATCAGCAATTTCTTTATTACCTTTTCCTTCAGCAATGAGCTGCAGAACCTCTTTTTCTCTCTGAGTAAGGTAAGCGTCTAGTTTTTTTTGTTCCTCCTGATCGATATTCGTATATCCGAAGGTCAAATTGACAAGAAAAGGGGATATCACCGGTTTTTCAAACCAAATAGCCTTGATGATTTTTATCAGTTCATCAATCCCTACGCACTTTAACACATAACCGTCAGCCCCTGCCTCCATAGCCTTCTGAATATAATTTTCATCGTTATAAGTGGATAAAACGATGAGTTTCATTTGGGGAAACGATTTTCGCAACATCCGAATGACACCGATACCCGACAACCTCGGCATATCCACATCGATTAGAGAAACATCAGGCTGGCATGCTTGTATCTTTTCAATAGCGCTATAACCGTCCTCGGCTTCTCCGATGAGTTCGATATCTTCTTTATGGTCAAGGCTTAATCTCAAACCGGTCCGCAGTAACGGATGGTCATCTGCCAGAAAAACTCGGATTGACTCTTTTGTTTTCATGATTTTCTCCACTCCAGAATCATCAATATTTTCAATTTCTTATTGACCGTAGTTTGTTGGCAGAATGAAATTGAAGCGACACCCCTTGTTCTTTTCCCCGTCATCATGATAAAGGGGTGAATTTGTCCAAATAAGACCATCGTGAGCCTCAACAACCAGTTTGCAAAAAGCTAAACCTAACCCCAGGCCTCTTTTTCCTTTGTTGGGTTGGGGATTATTGGTAAAAAATTTTTCAAAGATATTTTTTTGGTAATACTTCGGTATGCCCGGTCCATGGTCTGTTATAGTTGCCAGAGCGTATTGCTGATCCGCTTCGAGTTGACCAAGGATATCCGGACTGATCATTGCGCCGGCTTTTTTCTCATCATTTTCTTTCACCAATATCAAAGACACATTGATCCGACCGCCCTCTGGGCTGAATTTAATGGCATTGTCCAGGATATTAATGATCGTTCGCATGAGGCGGGGTTGGTCCCCATTGAGCATTAGAGGTGATAAAGTCGGTTCATAGTGAACAACAATCTGTTTTTCCAGGGCCAAAAGTTTTAGCTGATTGATGCCGTCTTGAAGCATTTGATTCATGTCAATCGGAAGTTTGCGGAGCAGAAACTGTCCGTTTTCATTTTGATAAATATCCAAAAAGTCTGTCACCATACCCAATAGTTGATTGCTTGTGGTTAAAGCCAAATTCATGATTTCCATCTGGTTCAGTTTAAGTTGACCTAACGTACCGGCTACCATGAGTTCTATCGCCTTTTGAATCGAAAGTATTGGATTTCCCATATCATGGGTCAACATTCCGATGAGGTCATTTTTCATGCGTTCGGTCTTTTTTTCTTCAGAAATATCTCTGAGTACGGCCACATAACCTGGTTTTTTATTACTATCAGTTTTGAAACTAGAGAGGGACATTTGAACCGGGAAGTACTGGTTGTCAGCATTGACAGCAGTCAATTCGGTCCGACCGTTTCTTTTCAAGCTCAATTCCATCTGTTTTTGAAAGGCCTTAATGGAAGCCGAATCTGAAAAGAGGGAAAATATGGATTGGCCAATCAGTTTTTCCTTCTCATGGCCAAACATATTAGCACAAGCATCATTGACCATTGAGATAGTCGTATCCGCATTGGTTGAGACAATACCATCCGAAACACTGTTGATAAGTTTGTCGAGGTAATGCTGAGAATACTCAAAGGATAGGTATTTTTTCAGCGCCAGTTCACTGATTGTCAGGGTTACAACTTCCATTAGATTCACGATGCTCTCAAAGCGTTCCATACTCATCAGGGGAATTTTTTCGAATTCGCTCAAATAGTCCTCGATGTTGCTGACACCGATAAAACGAGCGCGTTCAGTGACAATGCTGGTTGGAATTGGTTCATCCAGAACCTGACCACATAAAACAGTAGCTAGGTGGTAGTCCTTCACAATAATTGGCGATGCGCTGTCTAACAATCCAGCATTTAAACACTTATAGATAAAGCGTTTTTTTAACTTAGCAGACTTCCGTCCTCCGTAACTGTCACTTTCGTGGCATTTTTGTCTGCCTAATTTAGAAGAACGGCAGTAATTTCGGCAGAGCGCTGAAAAATTGTGCGGTTGTGTAATGGGTTGTCCGTCCACATCTGCGATAATAGATGCGACGCCTGTAACCTCAGTGAATACTCTAAGAATATCGTCTAATTTTTCCTTTTTAATCAGATCTAACAGGTGGATTGATTGCTTCATACATCCCCCTTCAACCATAGTTATCAAGAAGCCAGATATTTTTTTTATGAAACTGAAACTTTATTGTATTCCTTGGGTTTAATCCTTATTTACAAGTTCTCTAAAAGATAGGATGTTAACTATTTTCTTTGATGTTGAATATTTTTTCACAAATATTCTTAGGTTTTTTTGTTTTATCGGACAGATGTTTTCAGTTAGATAGCCGAAATTTCAATTCCATCTATTCCCATTCTTATATAAAAAATATCAAGTAAGCAAGTAAGGTTTTGAAATGGCTATCTTTTGAGATTTTGGCGAAAAGTCAGGGATAATTTTAGTTCGGTATTCACCAGACGAGGATGAAAAATCTGAAAATTTTACACCAAATTTACACCAAAACGAAAAAAGGGAATTGATGTAATTTTCAATTCCCCGTAATCATTGGATAAATACAAACCTAAAATGGTGGAGGCGGCGGGAGTCGAACCCGTGTACCATGTTATTTTTTTTAGTTATTTCATGTAGTTATCTTTTTGGTGGGGATACCCGTGGGATACCCGAAAGAATTATTAGGCATGGTGAAAGGATTCCGAAGAAGGTTGAAAAAGAGAAAAACAAAAAAAATTGAGACCTTTCGATTATCAAGATTTGATATCACAACCAATTGAACAGATTTCGGATTTTCAGATATATTGCAGTAACATGCAATTCAGTATTACGACATATGTTGGAGATATCAACGGTTTGACACCAATTCTCTAAACCCCAATATGTTGTGTAGCTGTTTAAATAAGAAAAGCGTGGAATTTTGTCATCGATTCACGCTTTCTCATTCATAGGCTTGAGTGTACGATGATAGCCGCTATACGTACACCTGCGGTTCTGGTAGAGAGACCATGGTATTATTGCTTTGTTATTCAAAAACATCCTACTTTACTTAATTGGAGTACGCTGGGTTCTTTGTTAAGGATAGTTTTAATTTCAATTGTCGAACTGGCAAGTGAGCCAATCACGCTTTTAGCGAAATTACCTTTCGAGAATCGGTCATCCCTATTTTTAACCAATGATCTCCCACCCACGTCGCTTGGCAATTTGCCGTAGTTTATTATCCGGATAAACTGCGACCGGCTGGGACACCGAGGCCAGTAAGGCGATGTCGCTGGCTGAGTCGGCATAAGCAGTGCACTTAGCCAACGTTGTATTGAAATTTCGACACATTTGCTCGGCAATTTGTAATTTGGCGGCACCAAGTGGATGGATGCCCGGAGGGGAGGATGTAAAGCAGCCGTTTTTGGTATCGCAAACGGTCGCAGCGATATGGGTGATGCCCAACTGCTTGGCAATTGGCCAGGCAATGAAGTCCGGTGTACCGGTCAAGAGAACAACGATATCGCCTTGCGCAAGGTGATTTTCGAGGCGTCTTTTAACAACGGGGCGCAGATTAGGCAGCAACGCCTGTGCGACGAATTGTTCTGCGAGGTGCTGAATTTTATTTAGTCTCAAACCGGTGAGATAAGCCTTGTTCTTTTTCCAGACGTCCTTGCGCAAGTGCGTAAACCAGCGTAATGTAAAAATTAGAAATGCAGATAGCTGCCACAAACGCAGAATGCGGCCGCGCAGCAGAAACACGAAGAACCGCTTCTCAGAGGATAGCCCTTTAATCAGCGTTCCATCTAAATCGAAAAAAACTAAGACCATGCCGTTTAACCAAATTTGTTCCGAAATTTATTAGACAACTTTATAATGATTAAATCATCCCGCCTTTTTAGGCGGGTATGATTTATTTTTTCGGAATGCCGAGAACAGCCCGTTTTCGCGGGTTGTAAACTCGAAAATGACCGGTAGACCGCGGATCACGCACACCGTGACGGTCGCATACACAAGTATCCACTTAACCGCAGTCAACATGGTCTGGAATTCAGTGTAAAAACTCGGAAAAAGCGCCGGCCAGGGCTGGATCAGAAAAATAAAGCCAAAGGTCACAGTCTTCAACGCTCCATAAAATAGCCGCATAAAGCTGCTGGCGACGATGAATTTGCCAATCGGAGAGCGTATCATGCCAAATGGGGTTTGTCCCTCGGATGCACCCTGGGAGCGAATGGAGTCGACCACAAAACCGCGGATCAAAAAAACAACCGCTACCCACACCGGTATAATCCTGAGATCCACGAGCACCACCCAGAGTACATTTTCTACCACGCGGTCGATGGCGATATCAAATATAGCCCCGAATAATGACGCTTCATTGCGCTTACGAGCAACATATCCGTCAACACCGTCAAGGACAAAAATGATCACCAGCAGGGGGCAGTTAACCAGTTGCAGTTTGGGGTTTTGGGCGTAGGCCAGTACAATCAGGACGATCAGTAGGATGAATCGCCCCAGTGTGATTAGGTTTGCCATAGTTGCTCAATCAAAAAATTGCATGAAATTTTTTTGAGTGAATTAACATATACAAATTCCAATACTCAAACGACTCTTGCAGAAAACTGTATAAGTTAGCGAGTTATCATCTTTCAGAAAGCTCCTATTATTGTGGTGCGAAGTACACCTTTCAAGTCCATAATTCTAATATGGATCACAGATCGTCTTTTCCCTTTTTTAGGCGAAATCTATAACCTGTTAGGGAGAGGACTTCTTGCCATAGTCCAATATTATAGATTTTAACCTATGGTTGTGGCCTTCAACTGTCAATCTTCATTCAAAAGAATAAGGTAATCCACAACATCTTGTGCCTACCTTTTTATTGCCGAGCCGGTGATATATTGAGAATATATGCTAAAAACCCCGCCTTTAAAAACTTGTGTTTACTTGCCATAAAGACAACCCAAGGTTGATCAACTCCGATTACATATATCGTAAATTAAAAAAAAATGCAAAAAGGCAAATCCTGTCAAATGGATTTGCCTTTTGAAAAAACGATATCACAAATATTTTCGACCTCTGATATTTACGCTTTTATTGCAGAAATCAAAAGTGTGGATAATAAACAAAGCAGGGCCATTTCTGACCCTGTCTACAGAAATTTATGGACTAAGATGGTCTAATAGGTATCCTGTAATTGTAAGATATACCTGAGAACCAACAAACTGTGCATTAAATACTACATCAGCCCCGGGAGAGAAGGGGATTCCAGAAGTTAAATTAAATAATCCACCGGTATTGCCAGCAACAAAAAGAGAACGAATTTTCATAACTGAATCTTCCTTAACAGAGAGATAGATATTTTGGGAAGTGGGGACGGAGGTTGCAATTATGTCTGTAAGAATAAATTCTTTATCTGTGGGAACGGTCATTATAACCTATAAATCTTCCTCTTTTTCCTTTACTTTCTCTATTTCCCCTTTAATTTCTTCTTCCTTTCCTTCTCTAATGGTGATCTTGCCTGCAGCGATTTCACGCAGAGCAACCACAATGTCTTCATTTTTTGGCGAACTGACCAGATATTCAGACCCTTCACGAATCTGTCTTACACGTTTGACCGCCATGTTTACCAGTAAGAATCGGTTTTCTACCCGCTTTAAGCAATCTTCTATGGTTATACGTGCCACAAAAAAACCTCCGTTTACAATATTTGTATTAAGGCTTTTTATGTTAAGACACTTTGCATTATTTCCCCAATAATGGGTTTTGCTTTGTATCGTAATTACCGAAAGATTTTTTTAAAAAATAATGAGAAATGAAGTCAGCACAATAAAAAGTGTTACACAATAGAAATTGAATTGAGATGGAAGATTAATTTCAAAAGAAAATCTATTTTAACAGACTATGTTAGAACTTTAATTTTGTCAATAGAATAAAGATTTTAAATAGTTATATTACTTTATGGCATTGAATGTTGAAATGAATCGAATGAAACAAGAGGTTTGCTCGATTTATTAAGCTGAATTTCGCTATTTCCAATGTTGTGTTATCTTGCCAGTATCTCCACCATTAATAACAACATTTGTTTTTCAGATATCATATTTTACAACTGTAAAGTCAAGTAAATCATAATTTGGCATTCCCAAATGCTAAAATTCCCCATTACTTAAAAATGTAGGAGAAATCTTTCTTGATTTCTACCCTACCCTTTTTACTATTAAAACATAGCTGGCGGTGACGCAGAGCGAAAACGGGCGAGTGTCAGCGATGCGTCACAAGCAGCTATGACATCTATTGAATAAAGAACTTGTTAAATTCATCAAATTGAAAACTCCCTATACATTGCAAAATCATTCGGTATTTCTTAAACTGTTAGAATTATTAAGGTCTGAGGGTTATCGCCATATAAAAGGGGGTAAAGGATGAAGTATGAAAAATAAAATTTTCGTCCGCCCAAAAAAAACGCTTGACAGAGGATTTAATTTTTAATATCCTAACGATTAGTTACCCTAATTGTGAGGAAATAGAGCTATGACTAAAATAAAAGAAAAAAAGAAAAGAGGCGCCAACATTTCAATCTGGATTGCCCAGGAAATGATTGATGAAATCGAAAGAATTGCAGATAAGGCTAAATTAACACGTAGCGGATTAATTCAGAACTTTCTTGATGTAGGTGTTAAGGAAATAAAGGTTCAAAAGGCTTTGTTCATAGTGAAGATGTCTCTTAAATTAATGGATATTAAAGAACAATGGACAAAAGCTTTAGCTGAATCGAAAAAAGGGAAAGAAAAACCCAAAAGAGGAATAAATGTTTCCGTGTGGCTTGACCAAGAGCTTACAGAAGAAATAGAGGAACTGGCTGAAAAATTAGGCTATTCGAGAAGTAAATTAATAGAAAAAATAATGAAAATGAGTTTAAGCGATATAAAAATATTAGAAAAAACGGGGGTTCTTAAAATAACTGTAATAATGTTAGATCTGAAGGAAAAATGGAAAAAAGTTTTTAGAGAGACTGAGAAAAGCATAAAAGATAAAGAGATTAAACTCTAAGAAAGATTAATAAAAAAAGCCAAGCACGCTGGCCGCTAAACCTTGTGCTTGGCTCTGGTACCTGAGGGCCTTACGGCACACTCAAGAATTTAAAATATATCAATTTATTTGAAGTGTGTCAATAGGCTCTCCAGTTTGATTGGAGGGCTTTTTTTATGGGCAAAGAACCTTAAGCGGAGGCAGATAAATTTTGGGAATCTGGTGATTTAAGCTGTTTAGCTTAAAAAAATAGAAAAGCCAAGCACGCGACTTTGCGGGTCCCGGTGCTTGGCTCTGAACAACTTGAGAGTCTTTTGGAACACTCAAGCATTTAATAATATATCAATGCATATTGAGCGTGTCAATAAGCCTCTCTGGGTTAAATTGGAGGCTTTAAAATGGCACAATCTCTTTTACTTGATATTAGTAAGAACATTTCAAACTTTAGACGTAAGAAGCACCATTCAAAGGGGTTTGAGGTTTGTCCAAATTCCGTTTTTTATGCGACCTTGATAGCTCATGAAAAGTATGATGATTCAATCAAAACAGTTCCTCTCAGATGTAAGGCATGGAATTGTCCGGTTTGTGCAAAACTAAACGCATGGATACTGGAAAAAAAAGCTGAATTTGCACTTCAAGGTATGATTTCCAAAGTGAAAAGTGATGGTTTTCGTACAAAATACTTTATTAAATTTTTGACTCTGACAGTTCCGGGGAAAAGTTTTAGGGCAAAAATTACTCCTGAGTATGCAGAGAAATTAATGAAAAAGGCGTTTAATAAATTAATGACTGCCCTTCGTAAGAAATATGGCAAAGATGAGTATATATGGGTTTATGAACCCCAAAAAGATGGTTTTCCCCATATGCACGTTGTTCTGATCGGTCACAATATTGCACCTGTTGAAATTCTTGATGATATTAAAAACCTTTGGAATAAAAAATATAAAATGGGTTTTGTGAAGATGAATGCGGTAACAGGTAAATTAAAACAAATATCATATTATTTGAGTAAATATATTTCAAAGGAAATGGGAAAAGGAAGGAAACATTCAAGGGTATTTTCAATGTCAAAGGAAATGAGAAAAATGTTTAAATTACCTGAAAAGAAATTCACCGTTATAGAATTTGGGCGTATTCACAATTTACCGGAAGGTGGGAAGCAATTTCAACCAATTTGGCAGATGGATGACTATGGAAATCAGGTTGTTTTTGAGGAAAATGCCGTTTTGGATGAATTGATGGAATATTTTGACTTCGTTGGCAAGCAACTCCATGAGGAGTTATATGTTCATGAACAATTAAAACTGCCTTTTTAAGATCCTTTGTTTGAGGTTCTGGAAAATGTTGAACCTTTCGCATACATGTGGTACAGGTTTTGAAAAAGAAATCGGGGGTATCTGTATGCGTGGTCGGATTTACTCAGATCAAAAGTGCCCAATATGCGGCGGAATCTTTATTCATGATGATCGCCGGCGGGGTCTTTACTGTAATAATCACCCAAAGCAACAAGCAATAGGCCGCTTTCGTGTTCACTTTGGAAGGAAGACACGGAGGCGGTTTTCTGTTTATAGGGAAGCTGAAAGATTTCTTGATGGTCTTCGTTGGGAGGTTGACCAGGGAACCTATGATTCAAGAGATTACAGGGTTGATTACCCTTTGGGATTTGAAACGCTGGCTTTAAAATGGTTGGAGGTGAAAAAGAAAGAAGTTAAGCCTCGATCGTACAATAATCTAAGAAATTATATGACCAAGGCTATTAATGCCTGGGGCCAGATGAATATTAAAGCTATCGGATACGGTGAAATTGAAGATTTTTTACATGCTCAAAGTGTATCAGATAAAACAAAATCGAATATGAAGTCTTGCCTGCACAGTTTTTTTGTCTGGGTAAAACGGCGTGAAAAAACACCCATGCCGGAATTTCCGGAAATTGGTTTTGAACTTGGGATGCGTAAAATCATTGACAAAGAGACTCAAGAGGCCATTATTGATGAGATATACAGTCTTACTTATCACATCAACCCTAAAATCTGGATTGGGATTAAATGGCTTTCAACATACATTTCAATCCGACCTGGGGAACTATTGAGTCTTAAAGAAAAGGATATTGATATCAAACTTGGTTATTTTATTATTCCACATCCAAAAGAAAAAAGGCCAAAACTTGTTCCGATGATCGATGAAGATATAGAAATATTAAAAGGTATGCCCAGGGGTTTGCCTGACCTTTACTTTTTTCGGCATGTAAAGGGAATATCAGGGGTAGTGCCAGGTCAAAGATTTGGAAACAGATATTTCTATAAATGGTGGAAAAAGGCATGTGAAAATATTGGGATTGAGGGAGTTGATCTTTATGGAGGAACGCGGCATAGCACGGTTACTGCATTAAGAGAAGTTTTCTCACCTGAGGAAATCAGAAGGTCCGGCACACTTCACACTACAAATAAGGCATTTGATCGATATTTGCAGATAAAGACAGATGATGCAAGAAGGGTGTATAATACTGCAAATATTTTAACTAACCGAAATGAACCTCCCCGCGGCAAGCCGCGGGGTATCTATTGAGCGGTTATTTTCAATCTAATCGCAGCAAGCTGCGGGGTATTAAACCCTAAAACAGAATAAAAAGAATATACTGATTGAAATAGAAAAATAAAAAATTTATTCCTTATAAGCCGATAATAATTAAAGAATTTGTTTGTTGGTTAAAAATATTAAAACCCGATTTTTAAATCGATAGTTAAGTTTTCTTATTTTGTTGAAATCAAAAAAAAAATGTTTCTTAAAAAAATTTTTTGGGATCTTTCAGGCTTACATTTTATCTGGACCAAAATTAGCCCTGAATTAGATCCAATTACTCAAAGAAGACCACCTGCAACCATTTTGATATGGTTTTTAGGGGTTTATGTTGCTTTTTTTGGGGTAGCATCGCAAAGATACGAGAATAAAATCGACATAATTGAAAATAGGTCAAATGCAGTTTACACCATGCTATCCACCAAAGAATATAAAAAAGCTTTAAGTAGGATATCAAGAATCCAAAATATGCCGTGCCCAACCAGACCCAAAATACTAAGCCCCATTTCTGTATTTAAATCTTTGTTTGGAGGGGGAGAATTTTACTATGAAATGGTTGGTTTATTAAAAGAAACAATTGAAGATTGGAAGTCTGATCTTGATTATGTGGATCTTAGCAATGCAAATCTTAAGGGATTAGATCTTGAGGGAGCAAATCTAAAGGGAGCAAATCTAAAGGGAACAATTCTAAAAGGAGTAAATCTAAAAGGAGCAAAATTGGACTTGGCTAACTTAGAAAATGTTGATTTTAAAGGGGCTAACTTAGAAGGGGCTTCATTGATAAGTGCCAAGGTTATGCCTAAGCCTTGGCACGTGGTAAGGGGGACGATCAATCCTCGAGAGGTTGAAGAATCTGAACAGTTCTCAAAAGTGAAAACATTATATAATGCCGAACTGCCAGAACTTTTAAGATTGAATTTGGAGAAAAATTATCCACAGTTGTTTGAGGCCCCAACTTCAGGAGCATTTAATTTAAGGCTCACAATATGTCCACAATAATTTTTATTATTTTTTGAAAAATATAAAGGTCAAAATTTGGTGGCAATTAAAAACATTACCTAAAAAAAGAAATGATTTGTTACCTATACGAAATCGTTATCTCGAAACTTATTCTTACTGTAAATAAATTTTTTATTAAAGTAGGTTTAGATTTTGTGAGGACAAATATAACTTAAACATAATATTAAGAAATAAATTAATGGAAATGAAAATTGATAAGGTTAACAAGGGGGATACGGTTGGGATACCAAATAACAAAGCGAAATCAACTTAACTTATTGATTTCGCTTGATATAAATGGTGGAGGCGGCGGGAGTCGAACCCGCGTCCGAAAACATTCCGCACAGGCTTCTACATACATATCCTGAACTCTAGCTTTCGCCTTTTCAAGTCTCCTCCAGGCTGGATGCTTGAAAGGCTAGCCTGTAAGATTTTTCGCCGATCCGTTAACAGGCTCTCGGGATCGCCTATCCTGCTAGTCGACGCCCTTACCGGATTAGCAGAAATGGTCCGGCAGGACGTTAGCCTAAGCGGCTAAAGCGTAATTATAATCATCTGCGATTATGTTTAGTTTCCCACCTAGTTTTACAAGCAGGTAAGCGCTTGGTATGCAACCTGAACTTCTTTGTCCCCGTCGAAGCCGTTTCGCCCCCATAAAGGTTTTTTGAAGCAGATATTATGTAAAAGATCGCGTTTTGATACCCCCAAAGTTAATCAGATATCGGCTGTTTGTCAAGCTTAAACAGCTTCTGATATGTTAAAGGTGAATTTTCGGGTTTTTTCTTCCCTATATGTTGAGCCGTCCGGAATAAACGTCCGTTCCATAAAGGTTATTTCCCCGTCCCTTTCGATTAAAACAACCGAAGATGAACGCGTTCCATAAAATTTGCTTTTGATAAACAAGGGAGAAAGGATGCGTTCCCAGTCGAGGTCGACGCCGGTGTCGGGAAGCAAGTCGTCCGGCGGGAA
>Ga0307379_10004637_pt1 | contig 19534 bp, 11 predicted proteins | sample UN2MG_FD_202237 | JGI IMG/M metagenome (GOLD analysis project Ga0307379, IMG submission 202237) | Soil microbial communities from Risofladan, Vaasa, Finland - UN-2 | ecosystem: Environmental > Terrestrial > Soil > Coastal area > Acid sulfate soil | place: Finland: Risofladan, Vaasa | collected... | reverse complement strand
CGAACCAGATGCCGTCTGCCCCCCAAGATTGACACGACATCGCGGATATAATCCTGCAACACATAGCGTTGAAAATTGAGAATCTCTTGGCTCTCGGAGGTGTCTAGCCAATCGGTGGGGAAGGGGATAGAGGTGAAAGCTTCTTTTGGCAACATGCCGATGCCAACAGCGTCCAAGACTCCTTCAACAATCTCCTGTTGGTAGAGTTGGCATTGGGGTCCACCGCCGATATGCCAGATCCCGCCCCAAACCCGATCCTCTTCCATCGCATTGGCGATAGCCAGGCCAACATCTCTTGTATGCACAAACTCAATCCGGTTGTCTAGCGGCACGTCGAACATACCCGGATCGACAACCAGGCGAACGGGGAGTGCGGCGCCTAGGCGGAAAATCGCCCAGGTCAATCCCGATTCCCGGATAATCTGCTCGCATTCGACCTTGTGTTTTGCGTAATGCTCGATGGGTTGGAGCGGATCGGTGGTCTTTCGCGGCGGTGCCAGGTTGTTCGTTCTTCCGTAGATATGCAGCGATGAGGAGAAAAGGATCTTTGGCGGTTCTGGCTGGGCTTTCATCGCTTCTAGTAGGAGTTTTGTGCCGCCAACGTTTATGTTCCGGGCCCATTCTGGATCGGCTTCACTGCTGACGCCGGTCGCTGATAGCGTTGGAATTACAAAAGCCAGGTGCACTACCACATCCTGTCCCTTAACGGCGGCGTTTACATCCTCCAGATGACGTAAGTCGCCCCAAAATATCTCAGCCTTTCCCTTAATTTTCCTTGCTGCTTTTATATTGGTTCGCGTATTCAGGTCAAAACACCGAACCTGGTGGCCCTGCTTTAATAACTCGTCCAAGGCGCTGGCGCCAACATTTCCGAACGCACCTGTAAGTAAAACTCTCATTATTTCACCTGTAATCCATTAAGAAGGATATCAAATCCCGCATTTGTAACTTGGTTCCAATCAGCTCCTTGTGGGTCGATAAAACCCTGCATGAGCAGCCCTAATGCCAGTCCGATGATCACCCGGGCTCCGGTATCGGGTTCTACCTCCCGCAGCGAACCTTCCATCGTACCAGCTTCGACTAGGCTGGAGATCTGTTGTTGATAGCGCTGGAAAGGTTCAGTGGTTTTTTCCCACACTTGTGGATCTCTCACAGCCTTGTTTACGAACTCAAGATACATGAGGAGCTGGTCGTTCTGAACCTGAAGAACCGTTCCGATGATGGCGCTCATTGATAGAAGCCTATCTGGAATGCCAGTTGGCTCTTCGTCTAAATCCGCAATTTGATAATCCATAGCCGCCAACCACTGGTTGAGCAGCTCCAAGAAAATCGCCCGTTTGCTGCTGAAATGGTGGTAGAGGGCGCCCTTGCTCACCCCTGCTTCCTGGCAGATCTGGGCCACGCTGGTCCCATCATAGCCAGATTTGGCAAAACAGATGGCAGCCGCCTGTAAAATGCGGCTGCGAGTTTCTTCCGAGCGTTGTTCGTTTTTATTCATTGTTAATCTCTATAAAATACCGACCAGTTGGTTTGTATTTTATACATGCATGTATTCACGGTCAAAAAGCAAGGCGATTTCTTAGCTTCTGATGAGGAGGGCGATATGCCGCCCCCCTAAGGCTTATCTACAGCGTCTGATTCGAGAAGGGACTTTAAATTTGAATAATCGGCATTAACCTGGCGCTGGACCATGCGATTGAGGAATGGTTCGGCCAACTTGAAGAAACCACCGGCCTCGCCCTCGATCAAATCCCGCACCCGCGTCCCTTCAGCGGCGGGTTCGACGGTTCGGGTGAATGTGATCAGAAAGGATCCGGATGTACGGCGCCCTTTAATTCGTCGATTGGGTTCGCACTCTACAATCTCAAAAATCGACTCAACCGGGCGGCCCATGAATTTGGCCAGTTGGTTGTACGTTGTTCCGACGTCGATGGGACCCTCGGATGTTTTCCTGGCTTCCTGCATGCCAGATTGCCATTTGGGGTTATTCTCGTAATTCGCGATGAAGGTAAAGACATCTTTCAAAGGCCAGTTCACAACCACGCTTGTTTCTACTCTGGTCATATTATTCTTCTCTCCCAATGGACATCATGCCTAAAAGCGGCGCCTTCATTAATCTGAATCAGCTTGAAAGATCATGATACCTGCTGAATCCAATCCTAACCGAGCCCGCCTACCTAGATCGTCAGAGGGCTTACAGAGAGCGACGTAAATAGCGACTATAGTGGAAGCGTCAAACAACTTTTGAAATACAAACAGGAATTGACGATCGAGAATTACGCACTGGTGGGATCGTATCAGAAGATGAATCCCCTAATCACCTCCCCGGCAAACATCGGGCAGTCAAAGCGATTATATGAGGAGTTATAGAAATGCAAGCCGTATGGAAAGGAGTAGTTGTGGCGGAAAGTGAAGAAACCGTCATGGTAGAAGGCAATCACTATTTTCCGCCAGACGCTATAAAGAACGAATTTTTCCAGGAAAGCAGCGAGCACTCAGTCTGTCCCTGGAAAGGTACCGCCAGCTACTATAACATCGTCGTGAACGGCAACGTCAATAGAGGTGGGGCCTGGTACTATCCTTCGACCACGCATACAGCAAAGCGGATTGAAGGCTACGTTGCCTTCTGGCGCGGAGTCAGAGTATCGCCCTGATAACGGCAGCACGTCATACCACGAAGATCCTCGCAACCCCGGCCGCGCAGTCTCTTGCCAATACAAAAAGTCCTACAAAGATGGGTGGGTGCCATCTCAAAAACGCACGAACTTGCGCGAATAGAACTGAGGCAGTAACAATAGCGCTCTAAACTAGTGAATACGCGGGTGACTGATGGTTGCCTTCTGGGAGGATCTAGATGGAGTACGCTGACTACCGACACATTCTTTTCGATCGCCGAGAGCCGAATATTCTTTGGATGACCCTCAACCGGCCTGAGGTGCTTAACGCGGCCGATGCCAGGCTGCACACCGAATTGGTCGAGATTTGGGACACGATCGACAAGGATCCATCGGTTCATGTCGTCGTCGTGACGGGGGCGGGACGAGCTTTCTCGGCCGGAGGCGATCTACAGTTGGTCGAAGAAGCCCACCGCGACTTCGAGGAGATCGCCCGCATCCTGGACGAAGCTAGAGACCTGGTTTACAACATCCTGCGCTGCAGCAAACCGATCATCTCGGCTATCAATGGTCCGGCCGTTGGCGCGGGTCTGGTCGTGGCCTTGTTGGCCGATATCAGTATCGCCGCCGAGAGCGCTCGCTTGGCCGACGGACACGTACGCATGGGAGTAGCCGCGGGGGATCACGCAACGATACTTTGGCCGCTGCTGTGCGGTATGGCCAAAGCCAAATACTACCTGATGACCTCCGATTTCATCGACGGCCGGGAAGCAGAGAGAATGGGTCTTGTCAGTCTTTGTGTGCCCGACGAGGAACTACTGGATAAGGCCATGGAAGTTGCCACCGGTCTGGCAGCTGGCCCTCGGCAGGCCATCAAATATACAAAACGAGCCCTCAACCAGTGGATGCTTCAAGCCGGCCCCATCTTCGACCACTCGCTGGCATTGGAAATGCTTGGTTTTTTCTCCGAAGATCTGATGGCTGGGGTCGAGGGATTGCGTCAGAAACAGCCGGGAAAATTCCCGTCAAGCGACCAGCAGAAAGACTAAATAGTACGATTCAGCCCCTGATACTCCCCCTTGCCCAAGATGAGCTATGCTCGTCAGTCCTCTGGTCATGCCCCTTGCCCCTTCCCTAAGACCGGTCCTCCGGTCATGCCTCTAACACCTACAGCATAATTGCGGGGTGGTTCTAGTGTCACAACCTGGCGGGTAAATTTGGAGGTTCATCCTCTATCACCTGGATTCAACTATTCTTCTTGTCACCAACCGTGCAAAGCGCTTGGCGTATCTCACCAAGGTGATAGGCTGTATGCACGACAATTGCCATTGAATCTCCAATAGCGTCATTTTGCTCCCAGTTTTCGATACTTCGCAACATTTTGCCGATCCGCACATAGGTCGCTTTTAGTCTGTTCTTTATATTGGCCCATTCCTCGTCCGTTACGCAGCTGACACGGTTCCAGATTTCGCTCCAAACCGCCTTATCGACCTCTTCTCCGGCAACATAACGCTCCAGAACTTCGAGATAAAAGACCACGTGCTCGACCTGGGCGGCGATCGTTGCGCACCGGTTTCCAACAGGAATCGAAGCTTCGCCGGCGCTTATCTGATCCAACGTCTCGAATAAAGACGTGCCTTTATCAAGATAAAAACCATGATGGGTCTCGAAGGTCTCTTCAAATATTGCGAAAAGTTCTTTGGAGAAGCTTTCCTGGAGTATTGTCTTAGACATCAGAACTTCCTTGCTCTATGCTCAATACTGGTTGCAAGTCCTGCTATTTGTATCTCTGTCCGAGCCCCAATATATGGGCCATACTCTCAGCAAATTGGTCCGTGACGCCTCAATCAAATCTTCAAGCTGCGAAGACCGGCAAGACATTGACCGTAGTGATTGAAGATGCAATTCGTGATTCGCTCGCGAGTCAGAAACGGGCGGGAAGAATCCCATCAGCCACCCCCTGTTGTAGGGGCTAGGCGAGTCTGCGAGCCTCGCCCGAACCATCTTGGAGCCTTGCTCTTTTCCAGACTGTTGTTTATTTGACATTGTCATATAGAAGAGAAATCCGAGTTTGTGGAAAAACTGAGTTTCTAGGAAGCTCTAAATACCGGATTGTTTACATCCAAAATGGCTGATTGGAAAACGCCGCCAAAGAACGGAGGCAGATACTCCAATAAATCGTTCAAGGCTCCTTCGACCTCCCGCCGCCCAGCAGGGTGCTGGGATTCGACAGTGATGATAACCCTGGTCGTATCCGGTCCGGCTGCGCTCTCAGCGCTCTGGCGCCAGCACCAACGCCGGGCGACGACCATTCGATTTTCGTCGGAAAAGATGACCTCCCCTCCAGCTGGATGTTCTGGCTCACTTTGTCCCAGAGGCATAAACCACTCGCTTCCATCGGAGAAATGGACCGTGATCGGTCCCTGGATGGCTTGGGTGTTGAACGCCGCCACTGGAAGCCCATAACGGATGCTTACCATATTGGCCAGGTCTACCAGGCCGATAATCGATGGGATATCCCCCTTCTTAGTGAGGCGTCTCAGCAAGGCCTCGGCCGCGCACCGGTACTTGGTGGGATCAGCCCCGAAAGCCCGAAAAGTACGACGCCAGGCGTTTAAGGACTCAATCTCGCTTAGAGGAGTCGATCCAACGCGATCGAGAACGGCTTTCTGCTCGTCTTGATAGATCTGGAGAAGGTCAGCCGGGGCAGGGTCGTTCGTCACACCCTCGGCCAGGATGACGCCCCCGACGATATTTGGAAAGCCGGTTAGGATATCAGGATGGTATTGAAAGATTGTAGTCATATTGCATTATAGTACGCTCCTGGCAGAAAGTCGCAGGTTTGAAGGGTGGTGGAGGACGAACGACGAATGACGAACGACGAACGACGAACGACGAATGACCAACGACGAACGACGAACGACGAAGCTGGCCCCAGCCAGCGACCTTTCGCCAAGGCAAGAAAATGGGCGATGGTAGTGGAGAGGCGACCAAGAAAGCGATACTGGGTTAGAAATACGCACCCCCAAGGCCGAGTTCCTCTCGGCCAAGCCCCGCCCGGTGTGGAATCAAACCCGCGCTCGGATAAAGGGCAAGGCAACCAGGGTATAGCCTGCGTGATACCTGAAACGGTCCTCCTGGTTGCCTTGCCCCTACGATAATTTGTCTTGCGAATATTCCAATCCATTTCTCATGATACAAGGGGCGGACACGGGGGTCATCTGTTCCAACTAATTGTTCCTAGCACGACTACCACACTTCCGACGGGCGTAACGGGGTTCGCGTTCGAGAATCACATTGGGCGGTAGTTGCGCTAAAGAATTGGGGTCAATATGCGGTGTTTTTGGCCGGATGCGCCTCGAATCACGGATGAAGCCTCCCAGCCGACCATGGGCGATGGTAGGGGAGAGGCGACCAAGAAAGCGATACTGGGTTAGAAATACGATCCCCCAAGGCCGAGTTCCTCTCGGCCAAGCCTCGCCCAATGTGAAATCAAACCCGCGCTCGGATAACGGGCAAGGCAACCAGGGTATTGCCTTCGCGATACCTGAAACGGTCCTCCTGGTTGCCTTGCTCGTCAAAGGTTCCTATTTTCGTAACCAACCTTAAACGTGTATGGCTTACATCAGCATGTTATGATATCCATATGGATAGCCAAGGTAGTTCGGGAATAGAACAAACAACCAGGGGAAGATCCCTATTAGACCTCGGTCTAAGATTAAGGAACCAGGCGGTAGTCCTCGGAGGATTTATCCTCTTCATTTGGCTCATAGAACTCATTGACCTGCTATTTTTCGATCACTCCCTCGATGCATATGGTATTCAACCCCGTTCGATAACCGGTCTGCGCGGCATCCTCTTCATGCCTTTTCTGCATGCCGACTTCGGACATCTTCTGGCCAACACCGTCCCCTTCATCATCCTTGGGTGGCTGGTAATGATGCGCAGAACAAGAGACTTTTTCATCATCTCGGCCGTGATAATCCTGGTGAGTGGCTTGGGCGTTTGGGTTTTCGGTGGATCCAAGACAGTCCACATTGGCGCCAGCGCGCTTATATTTGGCTTCCTGGGATTCCTTCTCTTGCGAGCTTATTTCGAGTGGAGCCTGTCGTCAATCGTCATTGCCGTAGTGGTCGGCTTGATGTACAGCAGCCTGATCTGGGGAGTTCTCCCTCTCAGGGCTGGAGTTTCCTGGCAGGGCCATCTATTTGGCTTTATCGGGGGCGTCTTGGCTGCCTACCTCCTGACAAGACGGCAGAGATCTACGGTAATTCGCTGAAACCACGTACTGAATGCTCTTTGCTCGTAAGTCCCTCGGTGTCAAACGAAGAGCGACGAAGTCGACAAGACAAGCTCTGCTTGTCAGTACGCCCAAACTCAGTATTCTGAGAAGACGTGACATACTAGTCAATCGCTAGCAGCACACTTTGCGGGTCAGGCAACCGGCGCACATTCCGCATGATACCTGATCCCTCCAACCGGTTGCCTGACCTCTACGAAAGCCTTTCTTCCCAACGCAAGATCCAGTTCCCAGGCCGATTTCCTATCGCCCAAGACGAGCGCAGCTCGTCACGAGTCCTCTCGTCAGTCCCCGGTAGCGATTTCCTATCGCCCAAGACGAGCGCAGCTCGTCACGAGTCCTCTCGTCAGTCCCCGGTAGCGATTTCCTATCGCCCAAGACGAGCGCAGCTCGTCACGAGTCCTCTCGTCAGTCCCCGGTAGCGATTTCCTATCGCCCAAGACGAGCGCAGCTCGTCACTCCTGCAGTTCGAACTCGGCCTCTAACGCGGCCAGCGAATCTCTGAAGGCACTGTACTCGAGTTCCTGAATTGGCAGCATCGCCGGCCCGACAAATCCTTGCTGGCGCAAGTCTTCGCCTTTCCGCTGAGCTTTCAGTCTTGTCGAGTCCCAGGCGACGTTTCCAAAGATATCGACGCTTTCCGACAACCTGCCGTGGCGATTGACGGAATAGGCCATGCAGGCCACAAGCGGCAGGCAATAAGGACCGGTCACAGCCGTATTGATGGCCACCGGCATCAGGGGCATGTGATGGCTGCCCCGCGCGTCCCCGGCGACAAAATGGGCCGTCATGTAAGGCATGACGATCTCCTCTGGGGCCGGGAAGATTCCCTGCGCGCGAACGATCGCCACCGGATCATCCTTTCCGGTGTATTTACCGGCGATGGTATGCAGCCGGTCGGTGGATACCGACACAACCTGCTGTTCGGGAAAACTGCGGGCATAGACCGCCTGGATCCCAAAACGGTTCTCATCCCGCAGCAAGACAGCCAGATCAAGGTGACGCTCTGGGGCGTCTATCTGTATGGTCAGATCCCCCCCCGCATGCTCCATGTCGATAACGGTGAACCGGAATCCGACCTTCATCTTGGGCATGAGTAGACCGGCGCAGTACATAGGACTGGTGAAAACAGCCCATAGAGGGAAGTTAAAGGCTCCAGGACCGCACTTATCAGCGGTAAAAACCAGGAACGGTTCGGCCGGTCGCTCCTTGGCCTCTGGATCGAATGTGATTTCGGCCGCCCCCGGCCCGGCTCCTCGAACATTGCCGGAAGGGGCATCCTTTAATAGATCTTGTCCGGCTCCGTACAGACCCTCTTCCCGGGCTATTTCGGTTGCAGCTTCAAATACATGCCAGGCAAGATTATGGACAGCTGAGGCATTGCTCCCATGCCGGTGCACCATCAACAAGCAAATATCATCGCCGGTATGGGTCACATCAAAATCGATAATGATCCCCTCCTCAGAGGCTCGTTCCATAAGATCTCGCGACAGCTCCATCATCTTCATCGAAGGGCGGGTATGCCCGCCAACGCTACCTACATCCGCTTTAATGGCTGTAACTGTAAGCATTCTGATCCTCCCTCCTTATACAGGCTAACTATTCTTGCCGACCCAATTCCCCAAGAAGATGTAGCTGATGCTTAGCATCAGATGCCATCATCAATTACCCAATAATAGCCTTTGTTCCAATGCCAGGTCAACCGGTTTGGCGTCCCTAATCAAGGCATCATTTTGTGAATCCCCGCCAAAAGATTGTTTCCTAACGACTGCGCCCAAACGAAGAGGTCACGATTACGACGCCGGCGATTACGGCCGCACCTCCTACAAGCGCCTGCACCGACGGCCGTTCGCTGAAAAGAAGTAACGACCACAAGACGGTTAGCACGGGGCTGATGGTGAGAATGATGGTGTGGATGCTCATCTTTAGACGACGGAGAGCTACGTAATAGAGCACTCGGCTGATCACAACGTCCACCGTTCCGGCGGCAATTATGATTATCCATGCCTCTCGATCAGGCCACACCCATTGCCCCCGAACGGTGGTAAACAGCAGCAGAAAGGCGGTGGTAGATGCAACCCGCCAGAGGAAGAAATTGCTAAATTCCATCTCTCCCCCGTGCCGCTTGACGATCGCTGCATGCAGAGCATACATGAACGCAGATGCCAGCACCATCAAGGAGCCAAGCCGCAAATAATCCCCGGGTTGGAAACTAATGATGAAGACGCCTACCAGGGCCAGGATTGCTCCCAGGATCTGAACAGATGAGAGTCGCTCCCGGAGCCAGAAAACACTGAAGGCTAGGGCAAAAATGGTCGCCGATTGGGCTAACATGGCCGCAGTCCCCGGATCGATATAGCCCACAGCGATGTAGTTTAGGCTGGTTGCAGCGGCAACCAATAATCCAATTATCAGAAAAAATGATGCGTTCTGAAGGAAGAGACGAGGTCTGATATTTCCTTTGATGGCTAGAAAAACAGTTACCTCAAGGGTGGCTACGGCCAAAACGTACATGGCCGACGTCCCACCTGGAAGATGAGGGGCCAGCAGCCGGGCGAAGATGAAGTGCAGGCTGTCCACAACCAGCAAGACGCCGATCACAAGAGGCGCATTGCCCATAAAGGTTGAAGCCACTCGACTTGTCTGTTTGGTCATGGGTCGCCAGTAGGAATGTTTTTTGACTGAGCACTGCTCGGCAAATGAGCCGAGGGCGGACCTGCCGAGCGGAGCTTGGCTTGGGGTCTGTCCTTGGCCTACACGTTGGGCAAACAGACTGGGCAGACACAAGGTCTGCCCCTACACATAATTATCTTCGAAAGCTTGGATTACTTAGATTCAACCGGTCTTTCTTCCAGTCTGCCTGATTATCCCATATAGTTCCGCGAATCGCCCCCAGCCCCCACTTTCATAGAATGATCCGATCCCCAACGCGATCACAGACATCATGCCGTATGTGGCGGCCGTGGAGGAAATGAACCATTGATTCACCTGCGATCTTTCTGTAGGGGAAGACCTGCCAAGCGGAGCTCGGCTTGGTGTCTGCCCTCGGCCTTCACGCTGGGCAAACAGGATGGGCAGACACAAGGTCTGCCCCTACACATATATATCTTCGAAATCTCGGACTGGCTGGACGCAACCAGTCTTTCAACTAACTTGCTGGGGAGCGCCTGTTATATTGTGATTGATAGCACCATGCTTGTATTTAGCGGCCGTGACAGTTATGAATCACTGATTCATACGTGGCCATTCTATAAGGGCAGACCTGCCGATTGGGGCTCGGCTTGTGGTCTGCCCCATGTATGCTAAACAGAGGGGGAATAGTAAACAGCGAAAGGCCAGGTGCAGGATGACAATTATGTTGGACCTTTAAGCAGATGGATCGCCCGGATGGCCTCTTGTTTGGAGTTGTATTCACTGGAAATTTCGATTGCGGGCTAGGCGAGTCTGCGAGCCTCGCCCCTACACCGGAAGAAACTTCGAATTCTCGGATCGCCTAAATACAATCAATCTTTCTTCTAGCTTGCCGGGGATGGCGGCCATTTACGATCGCAGATACCATGCCTGTATTTAGTGGCCGTGACATTTTTGAATCACTGATTCATACGTGGCCATTCTATAGGGGCAGACACAAGGTCTGCCCCTACACACAATTAACTTCGAAACCGTGGAATACCTAGATACGAATGATCTTTCTTCTAGCTTGCCCGGGAGCGGCGGTCGTGAACGATCTGAACCATTATTTCGCACGAGGTTGTAATGTGGGGGCAGACCTGCCGAGCGGAGATCGCCTTGGGGTCTGCCCAGAGTCCACCCCAGAAATCGGACTGGACTGAAAAACGATGAATGAACGTGGCTGGGCATGATAACAAATTCATCCAACGGCATTTCTGGAATTGGGATTAGAACCAGCATTGGGGTCTCTGCGGAGGTAGTATCAATGAGTCAGATTGAGAAGCCAACCACGCAAGGAGGATAGGGGACATCACTGCATACTATACACAGTGCACTTGCGACACGGCTGGACTCGATCCACAAGCCAAGTCTTCTTTGCCGCACAGTCTTCTGAGCCGCTCTCCGGATGTGGGGCCAGAGTACTGGCTACCCCAATTACGGTGGTCGAGCCATTTATACCACTCTACTCGTGGAAGACTTTGTGACCTAGCTTCATTTGCTGCTTGATGCTTTTCCAGTGGTTCGATTGATATTATTGGCTAGACGCCGGAGGGCATTCGTCAAGATGCAAATACTGTAGGCACTCGGCGTTGGTCAACTGCCGAGTGACCCGTGACTCGGCTAGAGCTCTTACATCTTCCAATGACACGGCGTAGACTCGCACTGCGGGTCTCTGAGATGCTGTGTAAAGCTGCCGCCCATCCTGGGTTAACGCAAATTCAGAGCTAGAGTTAGGTGCAATATTTAACAATTCTGTGCCGGTCGCTATATCCCAAATACTGACTGAATCACCACCGCCGGATATCAGCTGTTGTCCATCCGGTGTAAAACCCACGGTGCTAACAGTAGAAGCCTGGCCGATCATATTACTCGCTTCCAGACCCGTGATCAGATCCCAAACTTTTATGTACCCTCCCTGACCGCCGGCACCCAGTTGATTACTATCCGGACTAAAAGCAAGACCCCAGGCGCGTCCGGGATTGGGACCAAAAGAATAGACTTCTGTTCCGGTTTGTGCGTCCCAGACTTTCACGGTGGTATCTGGCGAGTCGCTGGAGGTAGCGATGTAACGACCATCCGGGCTGTAGGCCAGACTATGAAGACCGGCAGTATGCCCTGCCAACACCAACAATTCCTCTCCCGATTCAGAGTCCCACACTTTTGCTAAACCGTCGGCCCCGGCCGTGGCCAGGCGCCTGCCATCGGGACTATAGGAAACGTCTAATGCACCTGTAAAAAAACCACCTGATTCTCCCCCGGTATGCCCTGTAAAGGCTAGTATAATGTCGCCTGTTTCAACATCCCAAACACGAACAACACCATCCTCACCCACCGTGGCGATGCGCGAGCCATCCGGGCTGAATGCCACCCGATAGACGCTTGTATCCGGTTCCCCTTGTAGGCTGAACAGCTGCTTTCCAGTTGCAGCATCCCAAACGGTTGCCGGACCGTCGCTATTACCCAGGGCAAATTTACCCTCATTTGGGCTGAGTTCTAGATCCATAGCTGGAGGTGTGAGCCCAAAGGTAGACAATTCGCCACCGGCTTGGGGCATTACGTTCCAGATACGGGAAGTGCCGTCGTTACCGGACGTAAGCAGGCGACTACCATCAGGGCTGAAATTGAGGCTTTGAACGAATCCTTTGTGGCCAGACAACGTGAATAGCTCTTCGCCCGTTCCTAAATCCCACACTTTTACAGTGCTATCTCCGCCACCCGTTGCCAGATAGGTGTCATCTGGATGGAAGGCGAAATCAGTGGTCCAACTTGTATGGCCCTTTAGGATGAATAAAGGTTGGCTGGTATCGTCCAGATTCCACAACTCTAAATCACTATCCGTAAATCCCAAGACCAGGCGGGTGCTATCGTTGCTGAAGCGGGCATTGACCAGAAGCGTCTCGTTTGCTGTTTCAAAAGTGGCAACCGGCTGACCCTCGCCAGCTGCTAGAGAGGCCTCGATATCCAAGATCGTTACTTGACCATCCTCGCTTGTAATTGCCAGGCGTGATCCGTCAGGGTTAAAGGCAATTCCTGACACAGTATCTTCATGATAGGAATAGCTAAATATCTTCTCGGCTGCCTCAACATCCCATAATTCAGCAGCGCCGTTTTCACCGCCTGCAACCACACTTTTCCAGTCTGGGCTTAAGGCCATGCCCCAGATTTCAAAGCCGATTGGTAGTTCTTTTTGGCTTATCAACTCACCTGAGACAATATCCCACTTGTGCAGAATTGCGCTCTCATAATTATCACCAGCAGCAACCAGCGCCAGCTCATCCCCTGACTCATTAAACGTAAGGGTTGCTCCCCAAAGATAAATCCCTGCATAAGGCATCGTGTGCAGTAGCTGGCCCGATGCCGCCTCCCACACCTTTACTGTGCCATCATCACTTGCTGTGGCTAAATTGGAACCATCTGGACTGTAGATGGAGCCATAAACTCTGTCAGTATGCTCTGAAAGTGTCATTAATACACGGGAGGTCTGCAATCCCTGGTGGAGGGCCTCCTCAGCGTCCTTGGTGTGGCTTGTGTCCAAGGCTTGAAGGGCCAGTAGGATACTCAATTCAGGATCAGATTCGAGATTGGTCAGAGCTGCCAGGGATAGTTCACGGGAGGTGGCCAGACGGGTTTGTTGTTCGGCCGTTTCTCGCTCAAGGATTGCTTCAGCTTCGGCCTTGGCCCGAAGATCAGCTTCTGCTTGGGCCTCCGCCTCGGCTGCCAGGGCTGCATCTCGTTGCCCATCGGCTCGTAACCTTTCAGTTTCGGCCTGGGCCTGAGCCGTTGCCCGTTGAAGGGTCTCTGCCTGAGCTTGAGCCTCGCGAGTTGTTGCCAGAACGGCGTTATCTTGGGCTACGATAGCGTTCTCGTTGGACTGCCGGGCAAAGAATAAGGCGGCAATGGCCAACAGTGCCGCAACAACCAACGCTCCAGCCAGGAAAGTCGCTCTCCGTCGTAAGATTCGCGCCGAATTGGCCTGCTCCTCAGCCCGCTTACTCTCCGTTTCGGCCAGTTTCCGGGCAGTTTCTAGTTCGCGCTGCTGCCGGACCTGCTCCTCAGCCCGCTGCTGCTCATGAGCGGCAAAACTGGCATCGAGAAAATGATGTTCCTGCCCGGTTAAGGCAACAGCGTCAGCTCTACTGGTAGCCGTTTCAGCCCAGGCGACGAATTCCGTCAACCGGTTGCCCCGCAGCAAGTAGCTGGCATCCTCTCCGGCACCAAACCACTGAGCCGCCGCGATGGCCAGCAATCGTTGCCGGCGAATATCGTCCCGGCTCTCGTCCAGCCAGGAACGCAATCTCACCCACTCCCGCAACAAAGCCTCGTGAGCTACTTCAACCGTCCCACCGCGCGTGACCGGGTCATGGTCGAAGGTTAGCAAGCGGGCAGCGCCGAAGGAGTCAATAACAATGGTTAATGGTGAATTGTTAATGGTCAATTGTTGCCCGTTGCCCGTTGACGGTTGCCCGTTGACTGTTGGCTGCTGTCCGTTTGCAATCGCAAGCAGCTCCGAGCGCAACACCCGCCGCCTGGTATCCTTCGCCCCTTCGCCCAGGGTGACCAGGCGCAGGAACAGCTGGCGGGCCGCCTCTCGTTCATCTTCGTTCAATCTGCCGTATAACTCCTCAGCCCGCCGGCTGAGAGCGCCCAACACCCCGCTAATCTCCTGGTAGGCTTCCCGCGTCATCTGGTTTCCCTGGCGGTGCTCGAACAACTCGGTTAGGGCGTATTGCATCAGGGGCAGGCTGCCGGGCTGGTTGGCCACGTCGGCCACAATGGTAGGCACAAGGCCGTCCTCGATTTGGATTCCCTCCTTAGTGGCAGGTTCACTCACAGCTCGAGACAACTCATCCGCTGTCAGAGGAATGACGACCACCGTCTTATCCCGAAGTAATTTGCTGAACTCCGGGTGCGCTAGCGGCCGGTCGTAATAATCAGCCCGCAGTGTGATGATGATCCGAACGTTGCTTCGAGGGTCAGTTGCAGCCGTGAACAAATTACCCATGAAATGATCCGCTTCTTCCCTGCTCTCGACCAAGGTAAAAATCTCTTCGAACTGATCTATGACCAGGAGGAGCTGGCTGTGTTCATCCGGCATCACCAGTCGGGAGGCTCGCAGCAGTCCGCGTTTATCCCGTTTTAAATGTCCCATCAATCCCGATGGCTGTCTGATGGCGATACGAAGCAGGCCGATCTCCAGCTCTTCCATAGGGTGTGCACCTGGCAACATCTCTACGAAATACCACTTATTCGATCCTGGCAGCGCGCCGCGTCGCAACTCTGGTACAAGACCTGCTTTCACAACAGATGATTTGCCGGAACCTGAAGGACCAATAACGGCCAGAAACCGATCTCCTGACCAGCTATCTGTATCAGAAATCGAGGCAGTCTCTCCCAATTGTTCCAGCAGACGCCTAACCAGATCCTCCCGGCCGAAAAAGTCGGACGAGTCAGCCTCCTCAAAAGGCCGTAGTCCCTTGTAAGGATTACGTAGCCCTTGTTCAACTCCAGCAGAAAAAGAGTCGACGCCTCTAGCCTTCTGCTCCTCAGTCTCTAGGGCTTCACCTGTCACCGCCTGGCGAAATGCAGCAGCTAGCGCAACGGCGTGTGGGAAACGCTGTTTCGGATCCGCGGCCGTCGCTCGCCGGATAACCGTATCAATCGCTGGTGACAAATCAGGCCTTGCTGTTCGAACAGTCATAAGGCTACCGTCTTCATACCTGGAAATCTCCGAGGTGGAACGGGTATCACTACTTGGGCGATTCCCTGTCAACAGCACGTATATTACGACACCTAAGCTGTATATATCGCTCGCCGGACCGACAACTTGTTGTGCCTCCTGCTCCGGTGAAACGTAAGCAGACGATCCACCGATCCACTCCTCGTCATCTGTCATCTCTGGACCGGACACAGGCAGCCACTCCTTGGCTATACCAAAGTCGGTCAAGTAAGCGTTCCCCTCTTCGTCGAGCAAGATGTTTGCCGGCTTGATATCCCTGTGAACGACCCCTTGCTTGTGTGCAACGGCGAGGGCAGAGGACACTTGATCGATCAGGGCGGCGGCAGGCTCTGTCTTCCACGGACCTCGGGCGATGGCTGTTTCCAAGTTTCCGCCACGCAGCCAGCGCATGACCAGATAGGCACCGTTTGGTTCACGCCAATAATCATAGAGAGGGACGATATGCGGATGCTCCAACCTGGCTACTAGCTGGGCTTCACTTTCGAAGCGCCGGATGAACCCGGGTTTGTTCGCAAAATGGGGTTGGATGACCTTAATCGCTACATCACGAGCAACTTTTGGCTGATACGCGCGGTAAACAATACCATAATAACCTGCCCCAATGCGCTCGCGAACTTCATAGCCCCGGATCGCTCGTGATGGCTTCGACATCGCTGTGGCGACGAGTTCGCCGGCTTGTATCTGCATGTAAAGCTGCTCGGTTTCTGGCTCAGGATCCACTCCGAGCTCGTCGGCCAATATCTGTCTGCAGCTTTCATATTGGTTGAGGGCGGCTGTTCTCCTGTTGCTCAGAGCCAAAAGACGCATGACCTGACGGTGCCCTTCTTCCCTCCAAGGCTCGATCTCCAACTGCTTTCTGGCGAATTCTAAACCTTTATCAAAGGCTCCCTGTCCTTCATAGTCATCTGCAAGCTGCTGGAGAACGTCCAGGGTTTGCAGGTTCAGCTGTTCTCGCGATAAGAGAGCCCACTCCTCGAAGGACAGACTGTCCTTGACCGTGAATCCTTCCAAAAATGGCCCGCGGACAAGGGTGATGGCTTCTTGGAGTTGGGCGCTGCTGATAGCTGGATCATGTCTCTCAGCCAACTGTTGCCGAAAGGCGGACACATCGACCCAGGCGTCGCTTCCCTCGTTGAATTGGATTTCCTGTCTGGATATCAGCAGATAAGGGGGATCGGCTTCCTGGTCGCCCAAAACCTTTCGCAGATTCGCCAAGGTACGGCGCAGATTAGTCCTGGCGCTTTGCTCTGGCATTTCGGGCCAGAGTAAAGTCGCAAGCATCTCTCGTCTGTGCGGCCTGTCGGATTCAGCAGCGAGATAGGCCAGCAGACCCCGCGCCTTATCCGATTCGAAGCCGGTCAGCGGCAGGTCTCCTTGGCTCGCAGTAAACGAGCCAAACAATCTTATCGCGAAGTGGGCCAACCTTCTCTCCTTCCTGTCTCTGTGCGTTTTCCGATCGCATTCCGGACGTTCTGTGCGCGTCCTATGCCTACCGTAGGTCTAAGTTTACCACATTCGGAGGCATAACATGGTCAGAATCTACGGTTTCGGAATATCAGCACTAATTTTGATCTTGATCCCCATAACCAGGGGATCGACGGGATCGACCAGCGAGGAGATGATCTTGGAGAATACGATAACCATCTCCATGGTCGTACCTGAGATAGTACAGTCGACTGAAGCTGTGGATGAACCGCTTCCTATCCCTAACGACGAGTACCGGCCAATGGTCATAACAGGGCGCGATATTGTTGCTGATGGGTTAGGTACAATTGTGAACCAGATGGGAGGGACGCTAATAGTGACGCACGATCACTGGAGCTTGCTTGACCAGAAAAGTGGACTTGTACGCTTAGGCGATTCCGCTGGCGTCCAGCTCCTGGAAGTTGACATAGAGGAGTTTAGAAAGCACATTTTATTTCAGGATGGCGGTACGATGGTTCTTGACGCATCTTCCTGGATGAGGGGTGACAATCCAGAGACGGCGGAGTTATATGACTCGTATGATTACCTGGACGAAAGACTAAGTCTCGGCTTTGGCACTCCGGTTCAGGTAGCCTTTAGGGATCTGCAAGGAAATGTCGCGAAAGCAGAGGCCACAATCGCGGGGGCTGATCAAAAAGGGTCCAGAGACGTCATCAGACTTAAACTCGAGGGAGGAAAGTATTTGGATTGGGGCGACTCTGGCGGTGGTATCTGGTACCAGGGCAAGCTGCTGGCCAATACTTGGACGGCCATAATTGGTGTAGATGGTGAATCAGGCGCTCAGTATGCCACCGATATGAGCGTAGCGGCCGTATTCCCCGAGGAGTATCTTGGATAGGCTCTCCCGCGCAGTCTTCTACGCCGCTCAGAACATCTCCGGATTGGAACACAGCCGAAGGCTGTTCATCATCGATGGAAAGAGGATCTAGGAATAGTGGATACCCGCCTGCGCGGGTATGACAAAAATAGTGGGCGCGATTGGACTTGAACCACAAGACCCGAATCAGCGCAGGGCAGCCCAATTCAGCGTATAATCAGACACGCGTGCAGGGCCGTACACAGAGGGATGCCCATGGTGGGGAAGGAAACGATGTCTACTGTTCGGCCGAAATGGAGAGATAAACGTTGCTGAGCGACGCCGGATCGGCCTTATACATCCGGCCTCCGGTTACATCGGCGATCCGGGCCAACACCTCCTCGGCCGCGTCATCACCAAAGGCGATTGGAAATATCTTAACCCCATCGACCTCGGCGTTGGTTGGCAGACAGGTAACGAACATCTGGTTTTCCGTTGGCTCTCCTACCGTATCTTCTCCATCGGACAGAAGCACAACGCCATATAGCCGTGATTCTCCAGCCGCCTGGTCCTCTTCCTTGAGCTCAGTCGCGACTTCTGTCGCCCGGCACACGGCCGCGAACAGGGCCGTATTACCATCCGCTATCAGGCTCAACACCCTGCTGGACAGTCCTTCGACCACATCGCGCACAGGTTGTGGGTCAGACAACGATACGACGTCATCGTCGAAGGTGAGCAGGGCAACCTCGTCATCCGGATCGAGGCGATCCAGAAACTCAGCCGTCGCGGCCGTCGCCGATTGAATTTTTGCCCCCTCCATGCTGCCCGATATATCCAGGGCGACGATGACCGTCGCTTTTCGCTTTGTGATCCCGAATAGGTCGATCACCGCCGCGCTTACATCGGCATCCGGGCTTGGCAGGGCCGGGATTTGGTCAGTAGTAACACCGGGATCGGTGCCGTTCTCCAGGCTCATCGGCGCATGAAGGGCAATCGAGGAATCCAGAGGGCGCAGGTAATTATCTACCGCAAGCTCTTGTCGCTCTCTATCTGCTAAGTACTTCTGGAAAATTACCGCCGCCTCGGCTTGATCATCAGACACCCAGTCAGCGTTATCCAGGATGCAGTAGGGGTGGTTGGCCCAGATCGTGCCGGCAGAAGGAAAGATAAAAGCCAATGGAAAGGCCAGCTCATCCGACCGCTCCACATTAAACCGCACCGTATCTGCTTCGGGCACTGCCGCCGCATGCAAGAAGCTCGGCCCTTGACTGGCCATTAGTTCAAGTAGGGCTGGCGCCTGCCGTCCATATTTCGAGGTGCTGTGCTCGAGCGCCCTCATGGCCTCCTCCGCCTCGTACACCTGGGCTGGAGCCAATTGTCCCTCACTATCGACGACGCCATGAACGAAGGCGGTCATGGAAAGCAAACCCGAGTTGGCATAGCCTGGGTGCGTGTGCCCAAAGCGGAATTGACCCCACTCTGGACGGCCATAGCTGGCCCATCCGGCAGGATCCGCGGCTAATTCGACGATCGTATCCCAACCGATCGGCTCATCGGGCCACCCCAAAGCTTCGGCCATCGGTCTCCACATGGCGAAACCAAGAGGCGCATATACAGTGGGCTGGCACTCTTCGCTGTTGATCGACCTGTTGTTACGCTGCTGCCAAGTGGTATTGATCTGCTCCACCCAAGAAGGATCCCCTGGGCTCCACACTACCGGCTTCAGTTCCCCATCCAGGATGGCGTTCATCGATCCCCCGGAGGTGACATGTTCAACTTCCGCCACAATGGCCATATCGTTTGCTGTCTGATGACCCGCTTCGTTGAAACTTTCCACCACTTGGTTGAGCCAATTTTGTTTCGTATTGGATGAGGCGATGGAGAGTAAGATCGTTCCCTCAGGCAGGGGTGTTGGCTCTGCAGAATCA